>OGXS01000036.1_pt1 | contig 134072 bp, 154 predicted proteins | sample 1576371 | NCBI WGS metagenome assembly OGXS01 (sample SAMEA3541475, study PRJEB24748) | human gut metagenome | biome: human gut; feature: human-associated habitat; material: faeces | place: China | collected 2012
CGATATAAGGCTTTGCATAGTACTGCACTGCCAGGGACAAGGCGCCGTAGTCCTTGGAGCCGGGTCCCACCTGCATCCGGTCCGCCACCTCCTTCTGCACCATAACAGTGATATTGTCAATGGGCACATTGCTCTCAAACAATCCCATGATAATGGGCGTGGTGATGTAATATGGGAGGTTGGCCACCACCTTGATAGGCCTTCCATCATTATACTCGTCCACCAGCTGGTTCATGTCTAATTTCAGGATATCACTGTTGATAACCGTCACATTGGAATAGCCCTTTAATGTCTCGTCCAGTATGGGCAGAAGATTGGTGTCAATCTCCACTGCAACCACTTTTCCTGCATGCTCCGCCAGGTACTGGGTCATGGTGCCGATGCCGGGACCGATCTCCAGCACACAGTCGTCCTTTGTGACTCCGGCGGCGTTTATGATCTTTTCCAGCACATGGGTATCGATCAGAAAGTTCTGTCCGAATTTTTTCTGGAACATAAATTCATACTTCTGTATGATCTCAATGGTGTTCTTGGGATTTCCCAGATATTCTTTCATATACGATTCTCACTTTTCTTAAAGCCTGTAAAGCCGTCTGGCATTCTCTGCGGTGACGCGGATCACTTCGTCCTTCTCCATGCCCTTAATCTCTGCCAGGGCCTCTGCCACATAGGAAAGATACAGGGAGGAATTTCTCTTTCCCCGGTAGGGAACGGGCGTCAGATAGGGACAGTCGGTCTCCAGGACCAGCCGGTCCATGGGCGCGTATTCCGCCACCTCCTTCAGCTTTTTGGCGTTCTTAAAGGTCAGGACACCGCCGATCCCTAAGAAATATCCCATGTCCAGATATTCCCGGGCCTGGTCCGCGCCGTAGGAAAAGCAGTGGATCACGCCGCCGGTGGTCCCTTTGTGCTCCGCTTTTATAATGTCCATGGTGTCCTTTGCCGCGTCCCGGCTGTGGATCACCACAGGAAGCCCCGTGTCCTTTGCGATGGAGAGCTGGCGGACAAACCATTTTTTCTGGGTCTCCCGGTCCGGCTCGTCCCAGTAATAATCCAGGCCGATCTCTCCGATGGCCACGATCTTTTCCGATCCGGAGGCCTTCCGGAGCCAGTCCATGTCTTCCTCGGTCAGATCCTTTGTCTCATTGGGATGGACCCCCAGAGCCCCGTAAAAAAAGGGATATTTTTCCGCCAGGGCCAGGGTGGTCCGGCAGGACTCCATACTGGCGCCGATGTTGCAGACGTTCCCGATCCCTTTCTCCCTGAGGCTCCCGATCAGGCTCTCCCTGTCCTCGTCAAACGCCTCATCGTCGTAATGGGCGTGGGTATCAAAAATGTATTCCATAGATCAGCACTCCTATGAAGTAAATGATGAGCAGATGGGCCGGGTAAAACACATAAGGCAGATATCCCAGCCGCCTTCCTCTGGTTCCATTGTAACGGCTGATGAAGAAAAATGCAATGCATCCGAAGCCGCCCCAGACGATTCCCTCCAGAAGGATCAGCACCGCGCCTCCCGCCAGGCTCTGGGCCTGGAAATTTCCATTATAAAAATACAGGGTCAGGATAAAAAGCACACCCAGTGGGCCGTAATCGGAGTTTAAAAGTCCGGCCGCCGCCATGGAAGCAGTTGCTGTAAGGACAATGGCCGCCGTTTTAAGCCACACAGCCCCCGCACGGCCTCCAAAGGCCCCTTCCTCCGGTTCCCAGGTCTGGACGGCCCGGATCCCCTTTAACGCCAGAAGGCTGATGGAAAGGGTCACCAGCGTATTCTGCACCGGATACATCGGCCTTCCGCTGCATATAAGGTTAAATGGGATCTCTGAAACCAGGGCCAGAAGGACCATGCGCTTCATATACTTTCCCCAGTCTCCTGTGTGGAAAAAGCCCTGGACCAGAAAAAAACCATAAAGAGGAAAAGCCACCCGCCCCGCAAGGCGCATGGCTGTTCCCACTATATACCAGGCCATAGGGAGGTCCATGCCGCCGCGTTCCATCAAATGGAACGCCAGATGGTCCAGGACCATGGTCCCCATGGCGATCAGCTTAAGGTCTGATGCAGAATACGTCCTCTGCCGGACTAGCATACTTCAGAGCCGGGCTTGATGTCCTTTTCCGGAACCATCAGGGCCAGATTTCCCTCATCATCCTCGGCGCACAGGATCATGCCCTCAGAAAGCATTCCCGCCAGCTTTGCCGGCTTTAAGTTGGTAACGACCATGACCTTTTTCCCCACCATCTGGTCCGGCTTGTACCAGGCCTTGATGCCGCTGACGATCTGTCTTGTCTCAGAGCCGATCTTCACCTGGGAGCAGAGCAGCTTTTTGGACTTGGGCACTTCCTCGCATTTTACGATCTGGCCGATCTGGAATTGGAGCTTTGCAAAGTCATCGTAGGTGATCTCCGGCTTTTTCTCCACATCCACAACGCTTTCCTCCTGAACATTCTCTTCTTCTCCGGCGGCCTTGGCTTCTTCTGCCTTCATGGCTTCCACCTTCTCCTGGACCTCCTTCACGTCCATACGGGCGAACAGGATCTCCGGCTTCTCCGTTACCTTATTTCCATTGGGATACAGTCCGAACTGGTCCATGGCCTCCAGAGTCCTCTTTTCTGTATTGAACTGGGCCAGGATCTTTTCAGACGTCTCCGGCATAAAGGAGGACAGGAGAGACGCGCCGATGGTGATGGCCTCAGTCAGGTTGTAAAGCACCGTAGCCAGACGGTCCTTCTTCTCCTCATCCTTTGCCAGAGTCCACGGAGTGGTCTCGTCGATATATTTATTGCTGCGGCGGAAGATATTGAAGATCTCTGTGATGGCATCGGCCACGCGCAGCTTCTCCATCTTCTCGTCTGCCTTCTTCACAGCCTCTAAAACAGCGGCCTTTAAGTCACCATCCACGTCCTCGCAGACGTTTTTGTTCTCCACAACGCCGCCGAAATATTTATTGGTCATGGAAACGGTACGGTTCACCAGGTTGCCCAGGATATTGGCCAGATCGGAGTTCATCCGCTCCACCATTAATTCCCAGGAGATCACGCCGTCGTTCTCAAAGGGCATCTCATGGAGTACAAAGTAACGGACTGCGTCCACGCCGAAGAAGTCCACCAGCGTATCGGCGTACAGCACGTTTCCTTTGGACTTGCTCATCTTTCCGTCGCCCTGGAGGAGCCACGGATGGCCGAATACCTGCTTGGGAAGGGGCAGATCCAGGGCCATTAAGAAGATGGGCCAGTAAATGGTATGGAACCGGATGATATCCTTACCGATCAGATGGAGATCTGCCGGCCAGAACTTATTGAATTTTTCATCATGGTTCCCATCGCAGTCATAGCCGATCCCTGTGATATAGTTGGTCAGGGCGTCCAGCCATACATAGGTCACATGCTTCGGATCGAAATCCACCGGGATCCCCCACTTAAAGGAGGTCCTGGATACGCAGAGATCCTGTAAGCCCGGCAGCAGGAAGTTGTTCATCATCTCATTTTTCCTGGATACCGGCTGGATAAATTCCGGATGGCTGTTGATATGGTCGATGAGCTTCTGGGCATATTTGCTCATACGGAAGAAGTAAGCCTCCTCCTTTGCGGGCTGTACCGGACGGCCGCAGTCGGGACACTTTCCATCCACCACCTGGGACGGGGTCCAGAAGGACTCGCAGGGAGTACAGTAAAGGCCCTCATAATGGCCCTTATAGATATCGCCTTTTTCGTAGAGCTTCTTAAAGATCTTCTGCACCTGCTTTTCATGGTACTCGTCAGTGGTGCGGATGAATTTATCATAGGATGTGTTCATCAGATCCCAGATATTTTTGATCTCTCCCGCCACGTTGTCCACAAACTCCTTGGGCGTCACGCCGGCGTCCTGGGCCTTTAACTCGATCTTCTGGCCGTGCTCGTCGGTTCCGGTCTGGAAATATACGTCATAACCCTGTTCTCTTTTGTACCGCGCAATGGCGTCTGCCAGCACGATTTCATACGTATTTCCGATATGCGGTTTTCCGGATGTGTAGGCAATGGCCGTGGAAATATAATACGGCTTCTTACAATTCTTGCACATAAAAAATCCTCCTTTAAGACAAAAAAAGACCCGTCTTCTCTTAAAGACGAGTTCTCCCTCGTGTTACCACTTTAATTCAGAGATCCCTCACAGGATCCCCCTCACCGGCTGCCTTAAACAGCCTGACGCGCTAACGGGCGTTTCCGTCGCGGCCTCAACTCTCTGCCCTTTTACCGGCAGCTCCTTCAGCCGCGCAGCTCCGGGACCATCTTCTGCAAAAGCTCCGCTCCCCGCTCGCACCATCCGGGGTCTCTGAAAGCTTCCCTTTTTGCGTACTCTTCCCTTCACAGCCTTTTCCCTATTATACCCCTAGTCTATCCTGTTCCAGCGGTTTTGTCAAGACTGGGAAAACGCCTGCGGGCAAAAACGGCGGGCATCTGCGAAGGCTTTGAAAAAAGAACCGGCGCATACCCCTTCTGTCCCTGTCATATACTGGCGGTATACAGCCGGTCTCCGGGCGCTCTCCCCGGCTCTGGCCCGGCTTTTCAAGGAGGTATCGTCATGCGGCCTGAACATGGCTTTTCCCGAAAATATCCGTACATACTTCTATGGGGGCTCCTGGCCCTGGCCCTTCTTCTCACCTCCTGCGGCCGTCAGAGGATCCGGCAGCCCGGAGAAAGCGGCGCGGCCTTTGAAAACAGCACCGCCCCGGGAAACGGCGCGGCTTCGGAGTCCGGCGGGGCTCCGGGGTGTCCGTCCCAGGAGGACATTGCCGCTGCCCAGGCTGCCTTCCACGCCTTCTGCACCCAGGTCTTCCAGGAGGAGATGGCCCAGGCCGGTACCCTGGATCTCCACTATACGCTGCTCCGGCCTGAAGCCTTCGGGATCTCTCCCGGGGAACCAAAGCTGGGCGTCTGCACCCTGGAGGACATGATCCAGTCCGGGGCGGCGGTCCAGGAGCTGGCAGACCGGCTGGCAGCTTTCGACCGCTCCCTGCTCACCGAAGACCAGGCCCTGGTGTACGACGCCCTTTCAGAGACCCTCCAGGCCTCCCTCATGGGCCGGGGACTGGAGCTTTATGAGCAGCCCCTGGCTCCCACCATCGGCGTCCAGGCCCAGCTTCCCATTCTCCTGGCAGAATATTCCTTCCACTCCTTAAAGGATGTGGAGGACTACCTGGCCCTTTTATCCCAGACCGATGCTTATTACACCCAGATCCTGGAGTTTGAAAACCAGAAGGCCGATGCGGGCCTGGGCCCCTCGGACGCTTCCATCGACCGGATCCTGGAATCCTGTGAGAGCTACCGGATCGATCCGGACCAGAACTTTCTCACCGAAACCTTTGCCGCCAGGCTGGCGGCCCTGGAACAAGAGATCCCTCTGACCGCAGAGCAGAAGGCGGACCTCCACTCCCGCCATCTGTCCGCCATACAAGGACATTTCATCCCGGCCTACGAGACCATGATCCAGGGCATGACCGCTCTTAAAGGACGCGGGATCAACGACGGCGGCCTGGCCGGAGCCAAGGACGGGAAGCAGTATTATGAATACCTGGTAAAAACCGGGCCCGGACTCTCCTATACGGTCCCGGAGCTTAAGGAGGCCTTAAAAGCCAGGATCCAAAAGGACTATGAGGCCCTGGGCCGGATCCTCCAGGAGACTCCCGCTGCCGATCTGGAAAACGCCTCCTTTTCCCTGACCGATCCCCAGGCTATCCTTCTGGATCTCCAGGAACAGATGAAGGGGCTTTTCCCGGAGCTTTCCCAATGCGGCTATGAGGTCCGCCAGGTGCCATCCTGTCTGGAGGGTTCCTTAAGCCCCGCCTTTTATCTGACGGCTCCTGTGGACGACAGGGACCAGAACGTCATCTACATCAACGGCGGCTCCACCGACAGCCGGAAGGACCTCTACACCACCCTGGCCCACGAGGGCTTCCCCGGCCATCTCTACCAGACCGTATACAGCCGGACCCACGCGAAAACGCCGCTGTCCACTCTATTAAGCTGCTCCGGAGCCAACGAGGGCTGGGCCACCTATGTGGAAAATATCGCCTGTACCTTTGACAACGGCCTTTCCAGGGCCGCCGGGGAATACCGGGCCCATATGCGCTCCCTGTCCCTCTGCGTCCATGGCCTGCTGGATATCGGGATCAATTACGACGGCTGGGACGAGGCCAGAGCCGGGGAATTCATCCGCTCCTGCTTCCAGGCCGACGACCAGACGGTCCGGGAGCTGTGGCAGGTGATGATCGATAACCCCGCCAATTATCTGGAGTACTGCGGAGGATATATTGAATACATGGACATGAGAGAGCAGGCGGAGGCCGCCCTGGGAAGCCGTTTTTCTCCCCTGGACTTCCACAAGCTCCTCCTGGATCTGGGGCCTGTGCCCTTTTCTGTGATCCGCCCCCGGTTTATGGCCTGGCTGGAGGAACAGGTCTGACAGGCTGCGGGCCTGTCAGAATTATATTTACTGTCTATATTTTATATATTATAATATTTACAGACACTAATTTATAATTTCTGTTCAAGGAGGTGTTTTATGGGCAGATCCATCCTTTTTCTGATTTTACTTTTTGTTTTCCCTCTCTCTGCCTGCTCCCATAAATCGTCCGCTCCGGTTTCTGCCGATACGATGCCGGACATGGAGGAGCTCCTGGCCTATTCCCAGTCCCACTCCCAGGAAGAGTATGAGAAAAAATTAAAGGAGATCCAGGCAGTCATCGACAATACCTCTTATGAGGAGCTCTGCCAGATCTTTACCGATTCCCTGGCTTCCTGGGCGGATACACAGACCGATTATGAGATCACCGATACCTCTATGAAATTTTCTGAAGATCCTCTGCTGATGGATGAGCAGAGGAAGGAAAAGCTGTATAACAACTGGACCGTATCTGTAAATATCCAGCTGGCCGGAGATGAGAAGTCCAAATACGATCTCCCCGATGCAGCCGCCATCTACCGCCAGGCGGCAGATGCACTGCGAAGCACTCCCTACGGGGCCTATAAGCTCCATACCTTAAAGATAACCGCCAGCAGCGACCCCGACTGGATCCTAACCTCGGAGCAGGAAGGCAGCTTCTTCCTTACAGATTCTGCCTTTTCCCTTCCCCAGGAGCCAGAAGAGCTGGCGATCCAGAAAGCGGTCCTGGAACAGGTGGAGGCATTCAACCAGGAGTTCTTTTCCGATGAACGCTACCGCGGACAGAATGTGACCTTAAAGCGGTTCGGATCCCCCAGAGATTCCTCCGTTCTTTACCTGGAACTCCCCATCTACGCTCCGCCCTTTGACCAGGACATGGCCGCCTTTGCCGACAGCCTTGAAGCCCGCGGCCAGGAATTTTTCCATGTAATTACGGAAAATAATGAAAATCTGGAATATTTAAAAAAATGTGGGATAACCTCTGTGACTATCCGTTTTGCCACCTCCTGGGACAACCGCCTGGAAGGCCCCGAGCGGTACCGGGAATTTTCCTGGGAGCTTTAAGCCGCGGATCATTTTTTCATTTTCTGATTTCTTATACCGCAATTCTGCGCTATAATGGAAGAAGCAAAAATGTATGGGCGAAGCCCGCAGACCTGTCAGTTTCCATGTAAAGGAGAAATGAATATGAATGAAGTAATGAACGCCATCCTGACCCGGAGAAGCATCCGGAAATTCACCGCAGACCCCATTCCCGCCGAGGTCCTGGAGGACCTTGTAAAGGCCGCCCTCCACGCTCCCAGCGGCATGGGAAAGCAGACCTGGCAGTTTACCGTGGTCACAAACCAGGAGATCATCCATCGTCTCTGCGGCCTCATCGGGACTGAACTGGGCCGGGAAGGCTACGACATGTACGGTCCTGCCGCTGTGATCATCCCCTCCAATGAAAAGGAAAGCCCATGGGGGAAAGAGGACAACGCCTGCGCCATGGAAAATATCTTCCTGGCTGCCCGCTCTTACGGCGTCGGCTCCGTATGGATCAACCAGATGCAGAACATCAACGACCGTCCGGCAGTCCGCGCCCTGTTAGACGAGATCGGCGTTCCCGCAGACCATGTGATCTACGGCGTAGCTGCCCTGGGCTATGCGGATCCATCCGTACCGGTGGAGCCCAAGGAACGCACCGGGAAAGTCGTGTATGTAAAATAGCACATAAAACCCCGCCGGGAAACGCTGTAAAGAGGGATTTGAACCTCCCTGTTCTGCGGCGGTCCCGGCGGGGATCTTTATGGGGGCGCTGTCTCAAAACATCATTGAGGCAGCGTTTTTCTATACAATTAGACCAAAGCAAAAAAATGAGCGCACTTAACTAAGAGGGCAAAAATCCCCCTTAAATTTGGCGTTCATTTTACTTTTTCATGATTATATCTGCTTGTTTGTTACTACAATTACTGATTTATGCCGCTAATGAGTACAGATGTGTTCCCAACCGTCCGTTTTGTCCTTTATGATGCATCCGGAGGATATTGTATGCCATGGCAAGAAGTGTCCATTCTGCCCCGACCTTCTTTATCCCCTTTGTTAGAAATCTCCGGAATGACAGATCAGTCTTTACATACGCAAACACACCTTCGGCCTGGATTGACCTGTTCATTCTCAGCTGTTTTCCCTCCCCTGTCATGATCTTGGATTCCATACTGTCACGCTTTTCGTTGAAATATTTTGCGACTTCAATACGCTTGCTTCGTTCTTCCAGAGGAGTTTTGCTTTTTGATCTGATACATTCTGCTTTCCTTGGGCAGCCTTTGCAGGCAGAGCATTCATATATTGTCTTTTCACTGACATAACCGGTTGATGTTTTGATTTCCTGGTACCGGTCTTTATAAGCACTTTGCCTTCTGCACAGGTGTAGGTATCATCCTTTTCGTTGTAGTCCATGTTCTCTCTGCGGCTGATATCAGTTCTATACTTTTTCTTCTTTTTCTGTTCATGATTCGCAGGCTTTACATAAAGATCCAGTGAAGGATGTTCGTCAAAGAAGCGGTAATTCTCTTCACTTTCATATCCGGAATCATATACAACGCGCTCTATGGCAGTATAACTCTTCATGAGTTTTTCCATGAAAGGAATCGTTGTCTTTGTATCGGTTCTGTCGGAAGATACATATGTGCCTACAATATATTCACTGACAGTTGCAACGTTCACGTTATAGCCGGGTTTGAGCTGTCCGTTCAGCATATGATCTTCCTTCATACGCATAAAAGTTGCCTCTGTGTCCGTTTTACAGTAGCTGCTACGGTCACCGCAGAGATATATCTGGCTGGTGTAACGTTCAATGCGTCCGATCCAGTCTTCGATTTTTTTCAGTGTCTTCTGATGAAGAGACTGCCTTTTTCCGGTCCCGCTGACCTTCTGGATCCCTTCCTTCTCCATCAAGGCACATATCTGTTTTCTTGCCTTTTTGAGATGTTTTGCCTTGATCACATCACCTGCACGCGGTTTCAGGCCAAGACTTTTCAGCATATCAGGGAGCTCTTTGCGCATAGTATCCTGCAGTCTGTTCAGATTCTTTTCTGCGGATTTTTTCCAGACGAATTTATACTTGTTTCCAACGGATTCTATTTTTGTACCGTCAATAAATACTGCAGATTCCGCAAAGGAAACCTCGCCCATGTCCATAAGAACCCTGGTCATCTCCGCGAGAATCTGGTCCTGACATTCGGCAAGATGCTTTGAACGGAAGCGGGCAATCGTATTGTGATCCGGCGGGTTTTCACCATTCAGAAGATACATGTATTTGATATTTTCCCGGCAGGCCTGTTCGATGGCGCGGGAGGAGATTGCTTTTCTGGAATATCCCAGAATACAGATTTTCAGAAGAACCGACGGTGAATACTGATTTCTACCTTCTTCAGAATAAGTAGAGTACAACGCAGATAAATCCATCCTTTCAACAACTGCGCTAAGTAAACGTACCGGATCATCCGCAGGAATCTGGATTTCCTGATTAATTGGAAGACACAGTTGATAACCTGTCCCATATTCGGTATAATTTAGAGGTATATTGTTTTGTTTCACACCTAAATTATATACCGAAGGCCGACATTTTTGAAGATGTCGGCCTTTCGTTATTTTACACAAAGAAAAGGACTGCCTCTTTAGATTTGAGACAGCCCCTTATTGATGCACATGATTATTTAAATAGGTGAAACATTTACACAGATACTGTTGTCTGGTAGCGCTCGGAATTAATCAGCATTTTTGTGTAATGAACAGGTTCCTGATTCTGATCATATACAACATCTTTCTGCAGAAGTAATGCCTGATGCTCCTTTACATGGAGCAGTTTTGCTTCATTTTTGGTAGCATAACAAATATCAAAGGTTTTGGTAGCATGACTAGGGATAATTCCACGATCACGGAAAACGCGATAGGTAGAGCCGGAAAGATTTTCTTGTAAAAGGAAAGACATGGTCTCCGGATAGTAGTTTTCCTCGATCATGACGGGTTCTCCATCATGATTACGTACACGAACAATCTTTAGAACTCGTGAGCCGTCTTCAACACCCAGTCGTTTTATTACATTTCCGTCCGCTGTAATCCATTCCACAGAAACAAGATCCGCAGAGGCAATACCACCGCTTTGCTCACTGATCTCGGTAAAACTGTTGATCTGATTATTTAGCACGCGGCGCAGTTTTTTGTCTGCAACAAAGGTACCGATGCCCTGTTTGCGGACAACATATCCTTCATCCACAAGGTATTCGATTGCTTTTCGTACGGTAATACGGCTAAGTTCGTATTCTTTACTGAATTCACTTTCAGTCAACATACGCTCTCTGGGCATTAACTTACCAGATACAATCTGTTCTTTAATTTCCTCTGCCAGCTGTTGATACAGTGGAATCATAGAGTTTTTGTTCATGTTTTACCTCTTGTATATATTGTTCTATATAACTACATATGTTGTTATAATACCACCGTGGGTGATTTTCTTCAAGTCTCATCAGAAAAAAAAGCAGAACAATTCATCTTATATAAAGTTATTGCTTTGGAATTGGCGCCGAATAGCCAAATGCACCCTCCATACATACGACTTTTGCTGCAAAAGCCGCTCCTTTTTCCATGGCAATTTGTAAGCGTCTTTGCATTTCCTCCTTATCATCAGCAAAAAGAGAACCATCATACTGAAGAAGTGTAGTGAGCAGGGTTGAAAAATAGGAATCACCCGCCCCCATGGTATCCATGATATTTTCTGCCATCTGTGCCTGGGCATAGGAAATATGATCTTCATAAAGAGCATAAGATCCCTTTGAACCAACAGTTCCGATCACAAGACGAACCCCATAAGAAGCTACTTTTTTCATGGCAGCTGTGCGTTCTTCATCATTTAAATGAGAGCAGGAAAGTAATGCTATCTGCAGATAAGGACAAATCTCTGCAAGGGTATCCTGATCCCAGTTGTCAGAAAAATCATAGGCAATTGGAAGTCCGGTTGCTTTCAGAAGTGGGAGATCCTGCAGTGTATAGCTGTTGCCATTGGTATAAATAAGATCGAAGGTTTTGATGTAGTCCAGATCCTCTTTCGTAAAGTCAAAAGGATGCTCTTTGGCAACGCCTCCCTTGTTGGAACCTAAAAATACGCGGTCTCCATTGATCAGAGTAACCCGGGCTGCACCGTTCTCTCCGTGATAATGTCTGGAGTGGCTGTTGTCAATACCGATCTCGTCAATAACTTTGCAATTATGGATGGCAGCCGCATCATCTCCAAATTTTCCAAGATATGCAGTTTTTCCACCATTCATCTGAGAATATACACAGGTGTTCAGGCACTGGCCGCCTGGGTACATTTTTCCCCGGGATAAATACATGTCAACTACGTTATCTCCAATGGCAATAATTTTAGCTTGTCTACTCATTTTTTCTCTCCCCCCCCGCAGAGCATAATTGTGCTTCTGCTCGGTTATTTTTTAAAAAAGATATTATTTCTAATAATGATTCTGCACAATCATCAATTCGTTCGCGCTCTATATCACGGCAAGGTAGCATATCCGGAATCATGATTACATGACACCCAGCTCGCCATCCGGCTTCCACACCTGCATAGGAGTCTTCCAGAACAAGCGCTTCCTCAACCTTTATTCCGGCTGCCTTTGCAGCAGTTTCAAAGATTTCTCCATTCGGTTTTCCCTTTTCTACCATATTACCAAATACAAAGGCATCAAAGTATTGATAGACATCTGCTTTTTGTAATAGTTTACAGGCTGCATCCTGGTGTGTGGAAGTTGCAAGAACAACGGCATAGTTATTTTCCTTTAACCATTGCAGAAGTTCTCTTAATCCTTTTTTGACCGGAACACCGTACGTATCGATATATAGGTTCGTTTCCTGTTCACGAATCTTTCTATATTTCCAATAATCAAAGTCATCCCCCAGTTCATCATAAAAAATTTTCAGATATCCCTGCAGAGGAAGACCACGCATTCGGTTCATCATTTCCATGGTAATAGGATAACCATATTTTTGACCGATTGAAATCCAGATATCAGAGGTCAGACGTTCCGTATCAAACATCAGACCATCCATATCAAATAAAACAGCTTTTATCATGGTATTTACTCCATGAATGGTTTGAACTGCTGATAATTTCTGATATCAGCAGCAGCAGGATCGAAACAATATTCAATTGCGGTAATTTCCTGACTCAGCAGGCCTTTATAATTGTGCTTTTTCAGAGTCTTCAGCCAGTTCTCCAGATTGTGCTTTCCATCTCCCCAGATCAGATGTCCGTATGGTGTTCCATCGATGAAATGCATATGAATGATATTTTCATCGCCAAGACAGTTAAACCATTGCTCCGGAGTTTCACCGGATACACCCATTGCACAGGTGTCGATCATAGCCTTGAAGTTTGGATGATTGATCTCGTCCATCATTCGTTTTACATCTGCAAGAGTAACACCAAGGTTTGTTTCCTGTGGACGAAGGGATTCCATGGCAAGTGTGATTCCCTTACCGTTAGCATATTCAGCAAGACGGGCAAGCATGTCACAGCCGCGTTTCCATGCTTCCTCACGATCCTGATCAAGATTTCCTCTGCCGGAATGAACAGCCATGATCTGGCATCCGAGCTCTTCACCGGCATCCAGTCCTTTTTTGAAATATTCAAAACTTCTGCGATAAAGGTCAGGGTCTGCAGCAGCAAAATGATAAGGAACGCTGCAATTCTCCGGAGTGATCACTTTAATATTCAATCCACGTTCTCTGGCCATACGACTGAATTTACGACAATCATCATATTCCAGATTACTTAAGAAGAAATGAGGTGACCCAGCCCAAAGCTCTATATTCTGAAATCCCGCCCTAAGCTGGGACTCGAGAAAATATTCAAAAGAAAAGTAACGATAGTGAATATTCATTCCTGCTAATTGATTAGCTTCAATCAGTTTCATAGAAAACTCTCCTTGTCTGTGAAAATTATAATGCTATTATACAAAAGAAGATGTATTATTACAACATGTCAAATCTTATAAATTTTTATAAAATTTGTATTGACTGATTATACCAGTTGTTATATATTATCTTATATAAGCAAAGACACAAGGAGGTTACCTGAAATGAATAATATGTCTATCCAAGAAATCGTTGCTGCTATTAAGAACAAGCAGCCTGAAATTAAAACCGTATACTTTGTAGGATGTGGAGCATCCATGTCTGATCTTTTCCCAGCAAAGTATTTCCTGGAGAACAATGCAAAGAAACTGCGTACCAGCATCTATACAGCAAACAACTTCAATTACTCAACTCCAGCAGCTGTTGACAATACCTCTGTAGTTATCACCTGCTCATTAAGTGGTGGAACTCCAGAAACCGTAGCTGCAACCAAATTAGCTAGAAAACTCGGAGCACATGTAATCTCTATTACAAATAAAGCAGGCTCCCCATTAGACGTAGAAGCAGAATACTGCATCCTTCACGGCTTCTATGAGTCATATGGCGCTAAGATGGAAAAGCCTGCAAGAGCACTTGAACTTGCATGTGAACTGTTAAATGAATATGAAGGATATGCTCATTACGATGATATGCACGTTGGTCTTGCAAAAATCACCGACCTCATCAATGCAGCAGTACCAATGTTCCGTCCAGTAGCAAAGAAATTTGCAGAAGAGAATTACAATGCACCAATTCTCTATGTAATGAGCTCCGGAGCAACCCAGTACACCGCATACGGATTCTCTATGTTCCTGATGATGGAAATGCAGTGGTTAAACGCAACCACCTTCCATTCAGGAGAATTCTTCCACGGACCATTTGAAATGGCAGACGAAAATGCACATTACGTACTCATGATGAACGACGGCCCGACCCGTCCAATGGACGTCCGTGCACTCACCTTTGTACAGCGTATGCATGCAAAGTACACCCTCATCGACGCAAAAGACTACGGCTTAAGCAGCAATGTACCAGCATCCGTAGTTGAATACTTCAACCCACTGATGATCGGAGGTCTTACCAGACTTCTCGGAGAAGAAATCTCCATCCTTCGTGAGCATCCACTGACCATGAGAAGATACATGTGGAAGCTGGAATACTAATTAAATTATTCGATTTCATACTTTTTATTTTCCGAAGATAAAAAAAGGGCTGTCGCACATCATGTGTGGCAGCTCTTTTTCAGTCAATGGGGACGTAGAAATCTGACTGAATACTTGTCCCAAATTGGTAAACTAATTTTGGGCACAGAAAGGGGCACTTTTTACTTTGTACTTTCTACGGCTATTACTTCTCCGGTGTATAAATCCACGGCTATATCACATCGATCCGTGAAAAGATTATTTACCTTCTCAAAAGAAACCTTCCATGCAAGTCTGGAGACCTTGGAATTACGATAGCTTAGCATTTTATCGTTTGTTCTTACAGTGACTGTATTGTCTGTCTCTTCTGTACTTCCAGCATCTGTTTCTTCTGCCCCTGCAGCATTTGTCTCCTTCAATACACTCGCTCCAGCAGGATCCATAAGGCTTTCGTACCTGGGAAGGGCGATGCAGACATCAGCAAAAATGGTAATATTCTTAAGATTTTCTTCCGCATTCTCCGCATGAGCTAATAAGCCTTTGATCTCAGCATCGGTATAAGCCCGAAGCTTGCCGTAATACCAGATGGCGATTCGCATTGCTTCCTCTTTCGTTAGAACTTTCATGTCTTCTTCGTGGTCATCTAAAAGAGGTATATAGAAAACATTTGCCAAAACCAGGGCACCATTGCAGGGGTCAATGCCAAGTCTTACTGTTTCATAAGGATTTGACAGAGAAAGCTTCTCGCCCTCCACTTCAATCTCTACCTGGCGTGAGAAATCCAAAAACCACATATGGTCATCCATCTTCGTTAGATTATTATAGAGATAGCCCTGCGGAAAATGAAGCTTTTCATACCAGTCCATGGCAGTAAAAACCACATCAGATTCTGACATTTGCTCTTTGTCCTCTATTGCCTCTCCGGGCCAGTAAGAAATCCCGATCAAATAGCCGGATTCTCTGTCAAATCTTACATTTACAGGCTTTTCCTCTAACTGGAATGATACTTCTGCTTCTGCTCTTTCGTAGATTTCATTGGTCTGATACCGGATGGTCATATCCCGACCATTCAGATCATTTTTTCCGCATGACAGAATCTGGACGGTCCTTGCTGTCTGCGCCAGAAAATATCGGTCGTCAAATACCTGGGTCTCGTCAGATGCCTGGCTCTCATCAGGATTAGCAGCAGAAGCGACAGATTCATTTACCGTAGGATCATTGATACTTTCATCGAAACTTATATGTTTTGTCTCTTCCACCTTCAGATAATCACCTTCATAGGTGCCGGGATTTGTGACATGCCAGAGATTTCTGCCGGCAAAAGCACTTATACTGGCAATCAGCAAGGTGGCGGCAAGAATCAGTACCCTCTTAGGAACCTTTTTCCTGTTTTTTGTTTTTGCATAGAATTTTTCTTTAATCCCATCAGAGCCTGAATACGGGATTTTATGATGCGGATCATCGGTCAGAATGAGTTTTTCTTCAATCTCACCAGGCCAGTTTTTACTCATGATGCTCCTCCTTTAATGTCTTTATAAGGATTTTTTTGCCTTTTCGGATAAACTGATAAACAAGACGCACAGACAGTTTCAGGGCATCTGCGATTTCCACAGGCTTACACTCATATAAGAATCTTAATCTCATGATATCCTGAAGTGGACTTTCCTGCTGATGGATGCAGTCAAGAATTTTCTCTGTCATTTCATGTTGGATCACAATCTCAAGCGGATCCATGTTGTCCAGGGATATCAGGTCGGCTTCCCGGAAGCCATTCTGTACCTGAGCATTCTCATCAGGTGACCAGCTCACATCCTTAATATAAGATTTTTTCAGATAATCGAGACTTAGACTGCGGGTCCTCATACAGAGCCAGGTCTTCAGACTTCCTCTCTTCTCATCAAAATGCTCAGGGAACTGATAAAGCTCTGCAAATACATCCGACAGGATATCCTCGATTACTTCCTTTGCAGCATATTCGCCAAGAATACCGGAAGAAATTGACCATAGAAGCCTGCTGTGCTGGTCAATCAGCGTTTCAAAATCAAAGTTGCTTTTCATAAACAAGTCCTTATATTTTTACTAAAGATGATCATCTTCTATCTACTATACGAAAGAGAAAGGGATTTTGGTCAGACTTTTTTAGTAGTTTTGTCATTCTGTGCAAAAAGAGACTGCCTCTTTTGAGACAGCCCCAACGTGGTCACTTCTTATTTCTTTATTATCTGTTTTTTCTCCTCTTCCGCCATTCGGCGATCTTATCCAGGAGCCAGCCTCCGCCATATAAGATCACCATGGCTCCGATGGCAATAAGGAAAAAATTCAGCACCATATTCGTTACCATGGGAGCACTTTCCCGTACCATCTGTTCCCTCATAATATCCGATAAAAATATCAATGGCATTCCCTTCATAAGACGCCTCCCTTCCAGCATATATTCTGTCATCGTTTTCTTTATTGTCTGTTATCTATTTAAATTATATTATATTTTACAGATATTTTCTATTTACTTTTTCATAAAAAGTCTTACGGTTTGCTGACGGATGCCTCAATTAATATTTCTGATAAAAAATTGATTTCTCTTTTTCCCCTGTCCTAAGAGAATTGCAGTCAATTTCTTTACACCGGACTCTATCTCCTCTTCATTGGCATGACCCAGACTCAGTCTGTAATAATTATCATTTTTAAATTCATCCAGAAAGAATCCCCTTGTATCCATCATCCGGATATTATTTTTGTAAAAATCCGGCTGGACCCGTTCAAAGGGAATCCCCTGTTTAAGTCTCAGACAGGCAAAAAATCCAGAATCTGGAATGTCCCATGCAATCTCTCCTCCCGTGTCAATACCCGCAGCCGTGTCCTTTAGCTTTTTCATTCTATCCATATAAATTCTTCTGATCTCTTTCCTGTTTTTCTGGTACATACCGCTCTCCAGAAAAATCGTAAGTGCCCCCTGGGAAAGAATCGCACTGTATGTATCTGTCCACTGTTTATAGTCCAGAAATACATTTAACAGAAGGGGAGGAAGGACCACTGCTGCCAAGCGTAGTCCCGGCATCAATATTTTAGAAAAACTTTTTATATAGATCACCTTATCATAGATATCCGAAAAATAGACAGGATCTCTCTTTGTGTCAGTCTCAAAATCAGCGGCTATATCATCCTCAACAATATATACATTATATTTATCTGCCAGGCGCACAAGCTCCTCTCTCTCCTTTTTCGTATAGCTTTGCCCTGTCGGATTATGATATCTGGATACTGTATAAAAAAACTTAATATTCCCATATTGGAACTGTTTTCCCAATTCATCAAAATCGATCCCGCCAGGCCCCCTCATAATCCCTACTCTGGGGGTTTGTGTGATCTCCAGATTCTTTATCATTCCATAATACGCCGGCTGCTCCACTAGGACTGTCTGCTTTCCATTGGGAAACGGCATCCTGCACAGGATATCCAATACCTGCTGGGAACCGGAGACAACCACAATATTTTCCTTTTTTGTGTAAATCTGGTACTCCATCAAGTGCCTCTGAAGGGCTGATATGAGCTCTGGTATTCCCTTCGTATCTGAATACGAAAACAGCCGCTTATAATACAGATTTGTTGCCTTGTTGATGCATTTTTTAAAATCCTGGTACGGAATATACCGGATATCCGGCGCACCCGAATAGAAATCGACCAGCATCTGCGAAGATGTGGGCAGAAGTTTCCCTCCCAAAACAAAAAATCCCCGCTTCGGAACTGAATATATAAAATTTTCCCGTTCCAGATAGTCATATGCCTCTTTCACTGTCCCTACGCTTGTAGAAAACGCATCTGCCATTTCTCTTAAAGAAGGGAGCTGCTGGTTTGGAAGCAATGTTTTACTCTGAATATTTTCCCGGATCTGTTCCGCAATGCTTTCGTATTTGTACATATGCCCTCCGAATCTGTACTATAACAGCCTGTATTTTTTGCATTTGATTTTAAATTTGTACCAGTATATCATAAATATATATTCAAAAGCAATGCGCATTGTATAATTTACATTTTTTTCTGAAAGGGGGATTCCTATGAAATCCATTCGTAAGCCTACTTTTACTGAAGCAGTCACTCCCATTGTTTCCATGTTTTTTATTCTATTGGTTGGCCGCGGAATCTACGGAGCTCCGATTGAAACCCTCCTGATCATATCCTCCTCCATTGCCGCCTTTATTGCATGGCGCGTCGGACTAACCTGGGATGATATGATTGAAGGCGTCTCTGAAAAAATCGCGAAGGCAATGCCTGCCATTCTGATCTTAATAGCTGTTGGCATCGTGGTCGGTACCTGGATGTTGTCCGGAACCATTCCCATGCTGATCTATTATGGGATCCAGATCGTAAATCCAAAGTTTTTCTTTGTAACTGCCTTTATTATCTGCGCGATCCTCTCCACCTGTACCGGAACCTCCTGGGGTTCATGTGCCACCATTGGTGTTGTTTTGATCGTAATCGCCCAGGGACTGGGAATCCCTCTCCCTATCACAGCTGCTGCCGTTGTAGGAGGTTCGTATTTTGGCGATAAAATGTCTCCCCTGTCAGATACCACAAATCTGGCCCCTCTGGCAGCTGGTGCAAACATTTTTGACCATATACGCCACATGTTTTATACAACCCTCCCCGCCTCGCTCGCAACACTTGCAATTTATGCCGTTTTAGGCTTTCGTACAAATGCTGAAGTTCTAACCGGTACAGAAACGATCGAGGGAATGCTGGACAATATCTCTTCTATTTTCAATCTGAACGTGGTGGTCCTTTTTATTCCGGTCATTATTATTCTGATCGGCTCCATCACTCGGAAGCCCACGATTCCTGTCATGCTTCTTTCTAGTTTGTCTGCCGGAATTATCGCTGTGGTTTTCCAGGGATTTTCCATACAGGATTTTTTAAATGTTACTGTAAATGGCTTTTCTCTTGATCTGGTTGCAGCCAGGGGAATTGACACGAGTCAGATTCTTCCAGAAATCTCCAAGCTTTTAAACCGCGGCGGAATCAATAGTATGATGGAAACGATCCGGATGATCCTCTGCGCATTTTCCTTCGCTGGCATTATCACAAAATCTGGCTGCCTGGATGTAATTCTTCAAAAACTATTGGAGTATGTAAAAAATCGTGCTGGTCTGATCATTTCAACCATGGCTTCTACGATTCTGATGGCCATTACCACCGGAAGCGATTTTCTTACTATTCTGATCCCAGGTGAGCTTTTTGCAGATGCTTATAAAAAAATGGGGCTGGCCTCCCGCAATCTTTCCCGTACTTTAGAGGACTGTGGTACATGTGTAGTGGCTCTTATCCCCTGGTCCGCAGCTGGTGCTTACTGTGCAGGTGTTTTAGGAGTATCGACCCTGGAGTACCTTCCATACTCATTCTTTGGATTCTTCAGTGTTCTGATGGCTCTTATCTGTGCCATTACCGGATATGGTATTCTGAGTCTGGATGATGAGAAAAAAAGCAACCAAAAAAGGAGGTCATGATCTTATGCTGGCAAATCAAATCAAAGACTATCTTCAACTGCATCTATCTGATATGATGGAGCTTCTAAAGGAACTGGTAAACTGTAATACAAGCTCTGATTTCAAACCTGGTATTGACGCCGTAGGAGAAAAGCTTGCAAGGGAATTTGAAAAAATTGGATACAGTACAGAAACACTCTATAATGACAACTGCGGAAACAGTGTGATCGCCCGGTCAGAGGGAAATGGATCAAGAGTGTTATTAATCTGTCACCTGGACTCCGTTTTTGCCCGAGGAACTGACTGCATTGAGAGCTTTAAAATAGAAGGAGACCGCGCTTACGGAAATGGTGTTGTTGATATGAAGGCCTGTCTTGTAAACTGCCTTTATGCACTGAAAGCCCTGCATGATCTGGATGTTCCCGATCTTCCTGGTATTACGGTTTTCATGAGCGGTGATGAAGAAAAGGGAAGCTTATCTGTTCTTGACAGGATCCGCGAGGAAGGACGAGATGCGGACTGGTGCCTGGTAACTGAGGGCTCCCGGCCAGGCATGGCCGTCGTTACCCAGAGGAAAGGAAACGCCTATATCCATGTACATGCCCATGGAAGAGCCGTACACGCTGGAAATGAACCCCAGGCCGGGAGAAACGCCATTGAAGAGCTTGCCCTTAAAATTGCCCGGTTAAGGGGACTGAATAACTACGATACCGGAACGACCTTTACAGTTACGACGATCTCCGGTGGACAAAACCGTATCATCGTTCCAGAGGACGCCAGTTTTTATGCTGATATGAGATTCTATACCATGGATGAGTGGAAACGCCTGAAATCCTCTCTGGAACAGATCCTTTCCAAGCCGGACATAGAGGGGATCCAGTTAAGCTATGAGCTGACCCTAAACCGCCCGCCGCTGACTCTGGTAAACGGCACAGATAAACTGCATAAAACCGTAAAAGAATCCAGCAGGGAGCTGGGTATTCCATGGCTAACATCCCAGCCCGGAGGCGTCAGCGACGGAAACTTTGTATCAGCAGAAGGAACTCCTACCATAGACGGAATGGGGCCGACTGGCGGTATGATGTGCTCTCCAGAGGAGTTTCTTGAGATCAGTACCATGGTCCCCTGCGGCTCACGCCTGGCCCTTACCATTATGAAGCTGGGCAAGCTGTAATTGCATACGGCTCCAGTCCATTTCCAAAGCCGACAGATAATTTTTTCATTTTCTGATTTCTTATGGCGCAATTCTGCGCTATAATAGAAGAAGCGAACATGCATGGAAACTGGCCGCGGTCCTGTCAGTTTCCATGGAGCCCAGAAAGGAGAAACTCTTATGGAACAAGCAAAGCAGTTAATGGAAATGGTCGCAAAGTATGAATCCCTGATCTACGATACCGCCGACTACATCTGGAAGAACCCGGAGACCGGATACCGGGAGTGGAAGACCTCCGCATATATGGAGGAGCATTTTGAGGCCCTGGGCTACACCCTCACCAAAGCCGGAAACATCCCCGGCTTCTATGCCGATCTGGACACCGGAAGACCCGGACCGAAGATCGCCATCTTAGGAGAGCTGGATTCCCTGATCGTTGGAAACCACCCGGACGCAGATCCCGAGACCCATGCGGTCCATGCCTGCGGCCATAACGCCCAGTGTGCCATCCTTCTGGGAGTTGCCGCCGCCATGAAGGAGCCGGGCGCGCTGGACGGTCTCTGCGGCTCCATCCGTTTCATGGCTGTACCGGCCGAGGAGCTGATCGAGCTGGGCTTCCGGGAGGAATTACGGAAGCAGGGCGTGATCCGGTATTTCGGCGGAAAGGTGGAATTCATTTCCAGAGGCTACTTTGACGGCGTTGACATGGCCATGATGATCCATTCCGGAAAACTCCCCGAAGGAAAGACCCTGTCCGTCGGCCAGGGCTGCAATGGCTGTATCACCAAAAATATCACCTTCAAGGGCGTGGCCTCCCATGCCGGCGGTTCTCCGGAGGCCGGAAAAAATGCGCTTTATGCGGCCACCTGTGGACTCAATGCGGTCAACGCCATCCGCGAGACCTTTGTGGACGGCGAGCACATCCGTTTCCATCCCATCATCACCGAGGGCGGAGCGGCCGTAAACGCCATCCCGGAGACAGCCAAGGTGGAATCTTATGTGCGCGGCGCTTCCTTTGACAGCATCCGTGATTATAACAAAAAGGTAAACCTGGCCCTGGCCGGAGCGGCCGCCTCTCTGGGCTGCAATGTGGAGCTGGACGACCATCCGGGCTACTTCCCCTTAAATAACGACACCAACATGACGGAGATCCTGACAGAGGCCATGGAAGCAGTGACCGGGCCCGGCACGGTGACCCGCGGCGCCTGGGGAACCGGCTGCACCGATATGGGCGATGTTTCCGCCATCATGCCGGCCATCCATCCCCATGCCAGCGGCTCCATCGGCACCGGACACGGCAAGGACTACTATGTGGCCGATAAGAAGGCCGGCTGCCTGTATCCGGCCCAGTGCCTGACCGTAGCTGCCTCCATGCTCCTGGAAAACGACGCCGCCAGGGCAAAGAAGGTCCTCGCCGAGGCGAAACCATACTTTAAGTCCAAAGAGGAATATCTGGCTGCCATTGACAATCTGACCATGGACAAGGACGCCGTCATCTACAACGAGGACGGCACCGTTACCCTGGATTTCTGTCAGAGATAACAGCAGAAGGCCAATTCATTCAAACAGGGGCGGGTGCAGCCCATATAAGCCGCACCCGCCCCGATCTTTTCCACTCCGGTACATTCTTCCGGATCCCGCTTCCCCTAAATGAAGAGATACTGGAACGCATTAAAAATATATCCCACACAGATGATACCGGCGGTACAGATTGCCGCAAACGTTCCCAAAAGCCGCGGCTTCACCGCCTTTCCCAGCATGATCATGGACGGGAGGCTCAAGGTGGTGACTGCCATCATGAAGCTTAAGATGGTTCCCAGCTGGGCTCCCTTGGCCAAAAGTGCCTCCGCCACCGGGATGGTCCCGAAAATATCCGCGTACATGGGGACGCCCACCAGAACGGCCAGAACGACTCCAAAGGGATTCCCGCTTCCCAGGGCCGTCTCGATCCAGGCCTCAGGGATCCAGTTGTGGATCACAGCCCCGATCCCCACGCCTGCGAGGATATATGGAAATACCTTCCGGAAGGTGGACTCCACCTGTTCCCTGGCATAGACCAGCCGGTCCCGGACCGTAAGCGCCGGGCCTTCAAGGTCCACCCGGCCCGCCATCCGGATAAATTCCTCCACCTGCGTCTCCATGTGCAGCTTTTCGATCAGCGTTCCCCCAAGGACCGCCACAAAAAGTCCCAGAAGAACGTATACGGCTGCGATCTTCACACCGAAAATACTCGTCAGGAGCACCAGGCTCCCCAGATCCACCATGGGGGAGGAGATCAGGAAGGAAAAGGTCACGCCCAAAGGGAGGCCCGCCCCCGTAAATCCCATGAACAGGGGGATGGAGGAGCAGGAGCAGAACGGGGTCACCGTTCCCAGAAGGGCCGCCGCGATCCTGGCTCCCAGCCCATGGAACCGGCCCAGGATCCTTTTGCTGCGCTCCGGCGGAAAATAGCTCTGGATATAAGAGATCACAAAGATCAGCGTGCATAATAAGATCGTGATCTTAATGATATCATAGATAAAAAAATGTACGCTGCCGCCAAGTCTGGAGGAAATATCGGTTCCCATGGCCGTAAGGCCCGCTCCCACCGCGTCCTTCAGCCATTTCATGCCGAGGATCTGGTCCTGGATCAGGCTCCACAGCCCCTTTCCTGCCTCCATCATTTCTTCAGCAGACGGACAATCTCCGATGTCTTTGCCGTCCGTCCCGCAATCACCAGCTTACCATCGATCATCAGCGACGGTGCCGCCATGACGCCCAGCTTCACGATCTCCATCAGGTCTCCGACCTTTTCCACCACTGCATCGCTGCCAGTCTCCTTTACGGCCTCCATCACATTTTCATACAGCTTATCGCAGTTTTCACATCCCATACCGATCACCTTTATGACCATGTTATCCTCCTTTAATTCTTAAGCTTCATCTCGCTGCCCACATGCTCCTCCCAGGCGGAGAAGATCCTTTTTATGACCATGGGACCGATCTTTGAAATAAACACCAGCTGGGACCGTTCAAAGGCCCCGCACGCTTTATAGTCGATCAGGGAGCCAACCACGTCCACCTGGGTCCAGCCCGTTTCTTCAAGATCACAGAAGCCCTTGATCCGGTGTACATCCGGAGCCACCGCTGCTAAAAATTTGTGGAGCTTTTCTTTTCCCACCTGGCCCTCATATTCCATGAACAGGGACTTGGGCTTTGTTTCCACTGAGTTGGTGGTCTCCTCGTTTTCAGCCCACTGGAAGATCCTCAGATCCTTCTGTAAAAAGGAATGGTCCATTTCCCCATTGACGCTCTCGATGATCTCGCATACCGGATTGATCTCCCGGATCTTTTCTGCCACCTGCTCCATCAGACCCGTATCCGCCAGATCTGTTTTTGTAATAACCGCCAGGTTGCAGTGCTTCAGCTGGCGGAAGGCCGTCTCCTCATCCTTAACCTGTTCCAGGAAGTTCACCGCATCCACAAAGCAGATCACGCCCTTAAAATCGTATTCCTTTTCCGAAGCGATCCGCGCCGCATCCAGGATCTCCTGGACATTGGAGGGATCTCCCCAGCCGGAGCTTTCCACAAAAAGATAGTCGAAATCCTGCTGGGCCATGTCCGCCAGGGCCTTGACAAAATTTAGCTTCTGGCAGGTGCAGAAAATAGAGCCCCGGTTGATCTCCACCATCTGGATATCGTCATTCCGCAGGATCGTTCCATCGATCCCCAGCTTCCCGAATTCATTCTGGATGACCCCGATCCGGCTGCCCTTCAGTCTCTCCAGAAGCTTTAATAACGCCGTGGTCTTTCCAGAGCCCAGAAAGCCGGTCAGAACGTACAGCTTTGTATTCACAGTTTCCATTTTTTCCATGTCCTCCTTTTTTCTCTCTTCCTTCCCGCAGCCGCAGACCCTTGTCCCCGCCTCCGGGATCATCAGCCCCTCCGCCGCCCGGCAGATCTCTCCCACTCTGGTCTTATTCAGGGAATAATGGGTCCATTTTCCCTCCCGCCGCGGGATCACAAGCCCCGCGTCGGTCAAAAGCTTCATATCGTGGGACAGAGTCGGCTGCGTAATATGAAATTCCTCCAGAATCTTACAGGCACAGAGCTCGCCTCCTGCCAGCATGTGGACGATCTTCAGCCGCTTGGGATCTGAAAGAGCTTTAAACAGCCTGGCATATTCTGTATAGTCCAAATTTACATATCCCCTTTTACATATAGATTTTTTTCTATGTTTGCATTATGAATTTCATATAGAATTTTGTCAATATGTTTTTTCCAAAAAGGGTTGCTGCAAAGAGAAAGCTGTCCCGCTTTCCTTTTACAGCAGCCCCTCTTTTCACCAGCCTTCTCTTACTTTCTTATACCGGGAGGGCCGGACTGGGGACGGCCAACGGCCTTTCCCTGCCGGGTCCCGGGCCTCTGTCTCCCAGCGCCCCTTCCTGGTCTGTCCCCAGGCCTCTGCCTCCCGGTAAGCTCTCCCAGACCGCTCCCGGTCCTGTTCCTTCCAGGGATCCTCCCGGGACCTCCCCCGGTCTGCCGTTTTCCGGCGTCCTTTCCCAGACCGGCCCCATCCTTCCGCCTTCCGGAACTATTTCCTGCTTCCGGCGCAGCCTTCCCCTTCCCGGATCCGCGCTTTTCAGCCGTCTTCTTCACACTATATCCAAAGGTTCCCAGGCATTCCCCCAGGCCGTAATACCGCCCGTGGGAGTAGGCCATGGGCCTGGCCGCTGACAGGTGGAAGGTGTCCTTTTCATCCATATAGGCTTCATCCACATCCACCGCCACCACCTGGGCCAGAAACATATGATGGCTTCCCAGCTCATCCACCCGCACCACCCGGCACTCCAGGTTCACCGGACATTCCCGGATCAGCGGCACTGACACCTTGCTGGCTTTTTCCTTCGTGAGCCCCATATCTGCCCATTTATCCGTATCCCGGCCCGACCGGACGCCGCAGTAGTCCGTAGCCCGGGCCAGCTCCTCTGTGGTCAGGTTTACCACAAACTCCCCGGTCTCCCGGATCATATGGTAGGAATACCGCTCCGGCCGGATGCTGATGGTCAGCATCGGCGGATTGGTGCACACCGTTCCCGCCCAGGCCACGGTGATGATATTGGCGTTTCCCTCTTTATCGGCCACAGAGACCATGACCGCGGGAACGGGGTACAGCATGTTCCCTGGCTTAAACTGTCTTTTTCCCATAAAATTCCTCCAGCTCCCGCCGCTTACTGCTGCAGCGCCATCATGATCTGGGGGGCCAGCTGCTTCTTTCTGGAAACCACGCCCGGAAGGCTGACGATGCCGTCCATCTCTTCCATCTCCTCGTCTCCAGAGCCATACTCATCTGCCATATGGAAGGCTGTGGAAACAAGCTGCTCGGCTCCCTGGCCCACGCAGATCAGGTCCGTGGACTCTGTCAGGATATTGGTCAGCATGAAGAACATCATATCCGCGTCATGCTGCTCTCTGGCCTTCTCCGTATAAGCCAGCATCCGGGGCTTCAGATTCTCCAGCTCCTCTGAATCCAGAGAGGTGATCTGGCCGATCCCGAACACAGAATTTCCCACCGTGAACCGCTTGAAGTCCTGATAGAAAATGTCCTCGTCCGATTTCCCCTTCAGATTGCTGCCAGCCGCAAACATCTTTTTTGCATACTCCTCAGCATGGATCCCCGCGATCTCTGCCAGAGCCAGGGCCGCCTCCTTATCCACCGCTGTACAGGTGGGGGAACGGAACAGCAGCGTGTCTGAAATAATGGCGCTGCATAAAAGTCCCGCTGTGGTCTTATCGATCTTCACGTTATTTTCCTGGTACATCTGGTAAATGATGGTAGCCGTACAGCCCAGAGGCTGGTTTCTGAAAAATACCGGAGACATGGTCTGCACCGTTCCAAGACGGTGATGGTCGATGATCTCCCGGATATCCGCCGTCTCAATGCCCTCGACGGCCTGGGTCCGCTCGTTGTGATCCACCAGGATGATATGTTTTCCCTTGGCTCCCAGCAGGTTCCGGCGGGAGATCATGCCCAGATATTTTCCGTCAGAATCCAGGATCGGGAAATCACGGTGACGCTTGTTGGCCATGATGTCCCGGATATCGTCGATGGGGTCCTCATCGGAGAAACCGATGATATTTTCCATGGTCATAAAATAGCTGATGGGCATGGACTGGTTGATCAGTCTTGCCGTGGTATATGTATCATAGGGCGTGGTGATCACCGTGCAGCCCCGTTCCTGGGCCAGCTTCCGGATGGTCAGGGAAACACCCGCGCCCTCGCAGACAATGATGCAGCCTGCCTCCATCTCAATGGCGCAGAGCTGGGACTCGTACCGGTTTCCCAGGATCACCAGGTCATGCTTTTCAATATAATTCTCCATCAGATCCGGATTTGCGGCGGCGATCAGGACCTTTCCCTTATCAAAATATGCCTCCGCGTCTCCCACCACAATGCTGCCCTCCAAGGTATCCAGGATGTTGGAATACTTGGTATTGGCCTTGGAAATGATACTGCTGTCATACAGGTTCATGTAGGATTTGGTGATATCTCCGATGGTGATGACGCCCTCTAAAACGCCTTCCTCTGTGACGCAGGGGATCGTCACCACATTGTTTTCCTGCATGAGGCTCCATGCGGTCTTCAGGGAGATGCCCCGGTCCACGCCTTTGGTCTTGCGGATCTCGATATCCTTTACCTGGGTCTTCACGCTTTCCACCAGACGGGGCGCTTCCACCTGGAAAAAATCCAGTACAAACTGCGTCTCCGGATTCACATTTCCAGCGCGGCACGGTTCATAGTCCTTCCCTGTCAGCTTCCGCTTCAGACTGGCGTAGCAGATGGCAGAGCAGATGGAATCCGTGTCCGGGTTCCTGTGTCCGATGACCAGCGTCTTCTGCTTTTCGGTATTTATCATAAATGGTCTTCGTCCTTTCCAATGATTTCATGGTCACATTCCAGTTCTTTCTTAAGTATAGCACACAGGGCAAAAACCGTACACCCGGGAATTTGTACAAAAAACAAAGCAAAACGGGGGCATAATCAGACATGCCCCCGGATATTTATCTAGTTTTTTGAACTGTTACTTTTTCACGATCTGTACCCGGAAATCGCCGGTGCCATCGTAATAATAATCGCCCACGATCTTTAAGCGGTAGCCCGCCGGAACCGTCGTCATCTCTGTACAGTTGATGGTGCCCTTGCCGTCCACAAGGCCTTCGGCCCAGATCTGTCCGGGCGCCCATACCGTATTGTCTTCCTTACAGTAGTATACCACATTGACCCAGCCGCCGGTCTTGGTGTCGTCCTTTACGATACGGACACGCAGCTCGTTGCCGCCGTCGTAATAGTAATCTCCAACGACCTTCAGGTGATAGCCCTTGGGTACTGTGGTCATTTCACTGGAGTTTACATTTCCTTTTCCATTCACAAGGCCCTTGGCCCAGATCTCTCCGGGGGCCCACACGGTGTTGTCCTCCTCACAGTAATATACCACGTTGACTCTTCCGCCCTGGGTCTTCTCCTTAATGACCTCCACCCGGAGCTCATCGCCGCCGTTATAGTAGTAATCGCCCACGACCCTCAGCTTATAGCCCTCGGGCACTGTGGTCATTTCACTGGAGTTCACATTTCCTTTTCCGTTCACAAGACCCTTGGCCCAGATCTCTCCGGGGGCCCACACGGTATTGTCTTCCTCGCAGAAATATACTACATTGACCCAGCCGCCTTTTTTCTCCTGGTCATTGTTGTTTCCGTTTCCATTGTTGTTTCCATTGTGGTGCCCGTTATGATGGCCGTTTCCGTTCTGATGGCCATGGTGATGGCCATTGCCCGGCCAGCGGTCGTCATCATCATCGTCCCAGTCGTCATCATCCCAACGGTCATCGTCATCCCAGCGGTCGTCGTCATCCCAACGGTCATCATCGTCATCGTCGTCATCATCCCAGCGGTCTTCCCACTTGTCTTCCCATTTATCTTCCCACTTATCGTCCCAGTCTCTGGCCAGGGCCTCAATGCTCGTCAGCTGGGTACCTGCGATCATAAAAGCTGCTGCGAATAATAATCCCTTTACATTTCTCTTTCTCATATGATGTCCTCCTTTTATCTGATTTCACGATTTTTTTCTTCTTTATATCTGGATTATAGTATAAAATTTCCATGATTTCAACAGATTGGAAAAGACGTAAGAAAACGTATGAAAAATGTAAAAATGTAATAAAAAAGTAATATTCGTAACATTCTTTCTATGCATTTTTCCCAGCAGCACCCCGTGAACAAAACTTACAAAAGCCACTTACAATAGTTTCATAATCTATTTACAATTTATTCATATTTTGTTCACATATATTTTTTATACTAATTGCATAGAAAAAATTTATTTCTCATCGCCAATATGACAAATTGCACATAGATTTTTCATAATTGCCCCGGCTGTCGCAGCCGGGGTCTCCTCATTTTATCCCAATACCAGCTTCGCAGCCCCATAGATCCCCGCATCGTTTCCCAGTGTAGCCAGGAGAACCTTTGCCTTCTTTGTGGCCATGGGCGATAACTGGTCGTGGTATCTCTGGATCTTTTCGGTCAGAAAGGTCCCAGCCCTGGAAACGCCGCCCCCGATCAGATAAGCCTCCGGATCCACCACCATGGTGATCCCGGCCATGGCCCAGCCCAGATACCGGCAGGAGGTCTCCACTGACTCCAGGGCCAGAGGATCCCCTGCCCTGGCTGCGTCCAGCACGCTCTTAGCCGACAGATTTTTCACTTCCCGCAGAGATGAGGGCCGTGCCGGATCTGCCTCCAGGAGTTTCCTGGCCAGACGGGCGATTCCCGTGGCCGAAGCTGCCTGCTCCAGACATCCGTATCCGCCGCAGTTGCACTGCTCTGTCTCTCCCTCGATCACATGGATATGGCCGATCTCGCCGCCGACGCCCTGCATACCGGACCAGATCTTTTCATTGAGGATAATACCGCCGCCGACGCCCGTTCCCAGGGTGATCATGACCATATTTTTATAGCCGCGGCCGCCTCCCTGCCACAGCTCACCCAGGGCAGCCACATTGGCATCATTGGCGCTCTTTACCGGCATCCCGTCCAGAAGGCCGCTTAGGATCTTCTGGGGGTTCATAGCCTTCCAGCCCAGGTTCACGCAGAATTCCACGTGGCCGTCCTCCAGGACCGGCCCCGGAAGTCCCATGCCGGCTCCTTCAAAATCTGCCGTCGAAAGTCCCCTTTCCGCTGCCTTTTTCTTTATGGCCGCCGCAATATCCTCCAGGATATGTGCCCCTCCGTTTTCCTTTCTCGTGGGGATCTCCCACTTCTCCAGGAGCGTTCCGTCCTGCTCAAACATACCGAGCTTTACGGTCGTGCCTCCGATATCGATTCCAATGCATTTCCGGCTCATGACTGATCCTCCCTTTCTCCTGGCCGCCCGCATTCCTTCCTCCCGCTCCTGCGGCCTTTTTCCATGTTTTTTCTGTTCCTTCCATAAAAAGATTCCGGGACCGGATTTCCACATCATCCGGCCCCGGTCCCATACTCTGTATTACAGCGCTTTTACAGTATTGACCACGTTCTCTACCGTAAAACCAAATTTTTCAAACAGCTTTGCTGCCGGAGCGCTGGCTCCGAAGCTCTTCATGCATACATACGCTCCGTCCAGGCCCACATATTTTCCCCATCCGAAATCGGAAAGCGCTTCGATGGCGACTCTCTTTCTTACGGCCCTCGGAAGGACTGTCTCCCTGTACTCTGCGCTCTGCTCCTCGAAAAGCTCCATACACGGCATGGAAACCACGCGTACCTTCGTTCCTTCTGCCTCCAGCTCTGCCTTGGCCTTCACTGCCAGCTCCACCTCGGAGCCGCTGGCAATGAGGATCACCTCCGGCGTGCCCTCGCAGTCGTCGATCACATAGCCGCCCTTTAAGGCCTCCCTGCTGCTGCCCGTGATGGGAGCCAGGTTCTGTCTTGTGAGCACCAGAGCTGTGGGCGTCTTCTCAGAGGATGCGGCGGTCAGCCATGCGGCAGATGTCTCCATTGCATCGCAGGGGCGGAATACCCGCAGGTTGGGCATGGCCCGCAGCATGGCCAGCTGCTCGATGGGCTCATGGGTTGGTCCATCCTCGCCGACGCCGATGCTGTCATGGGTCAGTACAAAGGTCAGCGGAACGCCCATAAGAGCAGAAAGTCTCGCCATGGGCTTCACATAGTCACTGAATACAAAGAACGTGGCGACATAGGCCCGTAAACCGCCGTGGAGCATGATACCGTTTCCGATGGCGGCCATGGCCAGCTCTCTCACGCCAAAATGGATGTTTCTTCCTGCCGAGTTCTCTGCGGAGAAATCGCCCTCGCCCTTCATCTCCGTTTTATTGGAGGGACCCAGGTCCGCGGATCCGCCGATCATGCCCGGGATCTCATCCTTCAGGAGATTGATCATCTTTCCGGATAAGGATCTGGTGGCCTCCGGCTTTTCCTGCTCCAGCCATAATTTTTCATTGTTCATAAGAGAATCCGCATCCACTCCGCTGTGGTACTTCTCCCAGAGCGCTTCCATCTCCGGATATTCCTGGCAGTAGGCTGCAAACATCACGTTCCAGGCTGCCTCTGTCTCTGCCTTTTCCTCTGCCAGCTTTGCAAAGTGGGCATATACCTCGTCCGGTACGAAGAACGGCTCCTCATAGGGCCAGCCCAGGGTCTCCCGCATGGCCTTTACATTGTCCACGCCCAGAGGCTCGCCGTGGGCGCTGGCCTTGCCCTGCTTGGCCGGACAGCCGTAACCGATCTCTGTTTTAATGGTGATGAAGGACGGACGTTCCGTATCTGCCTTTGCCGCCTCGATGGCCAGACCGATGGCGTCTAAGTTGGTGCCGTCCTCTACGGTGATGGTCTGGAAGCCGAAGGCCTTCATGCGCTCCTCCACGTTCTCCCTGAAGGCCAGGTCTGTGCTTCCCTCAATGGAGATCCGGTTGGAGTCATAAAGAACGATGAGCTTGGAAAGGCCCATGGTCCCGGCCAGGGAGAACGCCTCGGAGGAGATCCCCTCCATCATGCAGCCGTCGCCGCCCAGCACATAGGTGTAGTGATCCACCACCGGATAATTTTCCTTATTAAATACGGCAGCCAGATGCTTTTCAGCCAGGGCCATACCCACTGCCATGCCCATTCCCGCGCCCAGAGGGCCTGTGGTCGCTTCCACGCCGACGGTGTGGCCGTACTCGGGATGTCCCGGCGTCAGAGAGCCCAGCTGGCGGAAATTCATGATATCCTCCTTGGTAAGCCCGTATCCGAACAGGTGTAAAAGGGAATACAAAAGCATGGAGCCATGGCCGCCGGAAAGGATGAAGCGGTCCCGGTTCTCCCATTTGGGGTTGGCCGGATTGTGATTCATGTGATTGGCCCAGAGCTCATATGCCATGGGAGCGCTTCCCAGGGGCAGGCCCGGATGGCCGGAATTGGCCTTCTGGATCGCATCAGCGGCTAAAACTCTGATAGAATTGACGGACAGTGCATCGATTGCTTTCATGTCTCTTCCTCCTAAGAACTGTGCTTGTTTTTACATTTGTTTTATTGATGTTAGGGTCAAAAGCTTTTTGACCCCTCTGATATCGGATTGCTCCGCACTATGTGCTCCCGCAATCCTCAAAACCCTCAAATCCGCTCATTTTTCTATGAAAAATGGCTGCTTTTCGGTGTTTTGGCGGGTCTCAAGTTCAAACATCCTCCCGCAAGCAGGCTTGCGTCGGATTTATTGACCTTTTGACCCTGATATCATTTTAATTTTATCTCTTTCATTACCTCGCTCCCGGCCACGATCAGGGAATTTCCATGGTTTTTCCCCGAGCGCACACAGGAAACGGAAAAATCGAACTGGCCCTGGAATTTCAGATGGCCGTCCAGGCTGTATACCCTGCACGATTCCTCATTATACAGGATAACCCGGTCGCCGTCAATTTCAACTCCGGCATAATCGTAGTCAAAGTCCACGGTCCCGGCCAGCTTTCCATCAGTCGTATACACATCCAGGCGGCTGGGGTTGCCGGACCCGTTCTCCACCACGACTCCGGCGTACTTGTCCGAGTAAAAGATGCTTTTGATCTCCTCCTCCACCGGGACCGTCACCACCGTACTGTCCGGGATCACGTTTTTCACTGAAATAAAGGTCAGCCCCTTGTCCGAAAACGCGCAGACCGTTTCCTGGTTCAGGTAAACGACCCGTGCCGCCATTTTATCATCAAATTCCTCTTCAAAGCCTCCGATAAAACGATTATTCACGTTTTTTCCGATTTCTGAGAAATCATAAAAAACGACTTTATTTTTTAAAGTCCCGTTTTTCATGTACATGACCGACATGACGATCTGCTTTCCATCCGGCGACAGGGCGATATCCACTGGATAGCCGTCTCCCGACAAAAGCATTTTGATATTGATGCCCAGCTCTTCCCCATCCTTTTTAAAATAGAAGATGTAGCACGCCGAGCTGTCCTCCACCACAGCCGCCGTGATCCCCCGGGAGGACACAGCCGCCTTTGTAATGGGAAGCTGGGTCTTGGCAACGCCGGTACAGCCGGCCGTGCTGCATATATAGAGCTGGTTTCCCTGCTGATCTGCGATCACCGCATAGTCTCCGTTGACGTTGATGACCGGAGTCTTCATCTCAAAGCTCTGGGTCCAGACGGTCTTTCCCGCTCCGTCAATATAAGAAGCTCCGTCCTTGGTATAGCGGATCATATTCTCGCCAAAATACGCATATTTCACAAATCCGCTTTCGCTGACGCTCTTACTGGGTGTGATCTGGGGCGGCTGGCCATCATCCTCCCCAGCCCCTTCCGGGGCGTTGGCCGCCTCCGGATCCCCATTTTCCGGTGTTCCGTTTTCTCCGGCCTCCGGGGCGTTTTCTGCACTGTTTTCAGCGCCCGTATAGCGCATCGGTCTCTCCCAGGCCACATCGTAGCCGGTATACTCATACTCGCTCTGATATTTATAGAAACAAAAACCGGTCACTGCAAGAAACAGGACTGTCATGACCGTCGTCAGGATCCGCTTTTTCCGCCTTTCCCGATGGACCTGGCGGATCACCTCTTCGCTGTACTCCTCTTCATACCGGGACGGGCGTTCCTCCTGCGGCGGCTGGACAATGTTTCTGCGGAGCTGCCGTTTTTTTGATTCTCTGTCCATAAAACCCATATCATTCATATATTAAATCTCCCGGAAATGCCCATATATTTTTAGTATACACCATTTCGGGGAGATTCGCATTAAATTCTTTCTTAAATTATTCCTTCTCCAGTCACTCCTTTGACGGCAGGATCAGCTTCTGCCCCGCCAGGATCCGGTTCTCATCCTCCAGGCCGTTGAGGCGGCAGAGCTCCGAAAGACGGCTCAGGGTGCCATATTCTTTGAAGCAGATCCCATAAAGCGTCTCTCCCTCCCCCACCTGGTAGATCTCATATCCGTTGGCCCTGGCAGCTTCAAAGTCGATGGCAGGACAGTCCCCAGAGGAAGCGTCTCCCTGGCCGGATTCTGTGGGGGCTTCTGCGGACGGAGCTGTCTCTGAAGCCGGGGCTGTCTCCGGACTGCCGGACGGATGTGCCTCCTTGTCCATTCCAGTCAGCCTCTGGGGCGCTTCCGGAGAAGACAGAGCCGATTCCGGGGCAGAGGAGTCCGAAGAAGCCGTTTCCTGCACAGCCTCTTCAACAAGATCGGAATCTGCCAGAGCCCCGCTCTCCTCTACGGAGGAGCCTTCTTTGGCAGGAGGCGTTTCTGCCATGGTCTCGCCCTCATAGGTCTCCCCGGTCTCTCCCGGCAAAGCCTCTGTGGGATACACGCTCCCGGTCATTTCCTCGATCACAAAATCCGGCTCCTTGGCCTTTTCCTTCCGGTACTCGTCCCAGTCCGTGATACCGGCGGGAAGCACCGAGGTAAGGACGCTTTCCATTTCCCGCATTTTTGAATAATTATTGACCATGACCACGCCTCCGGCCAGGACGGCCACCGAAAGGGCACCGCACAGCATTCCCAGGGCGCTGGTCTTATGGCTCTCCATATCCGCCTGTTCCTTTTTTACCACCATCCGCTGGCGGAAATCCCGGATCACCTTCTCATGGGAGCCTGTCTCTACCCGGCGGACGTCCTTTCTGGTGATCATGTAATCCTGCATCATCTGGTTCCGTTCATAATATACACAGTGGCCCTTCAGACGGTAAAATCCGTCCTCTGAGGTCACATAGATGACCTCCTCGCCCTCCAGGCCATGGTTCAGATACATGAGCTGGTTCTTTCCTGCAAAATACTGGCAGTGTTGCTTCCAGTAATTCAGCGGGCTTAACTGGCTTCCGGGCCCTCCGCAGAGAAACCACCCCTGGATCGTGCGCTTGGGAAACGCTTCCTCCATGGCCTGGTACGCCTTTTTCCATCCGCTTTCTGTAAAGACGATCTTTTCCCCGTCGGTCTCCACATCCTCCATCTCCATGGCCCCGTCCACAAACACATACGGAGTCCCGTCGTACTGTTCCACGCTTCCCAGCAAAAGTCCCACCCGCAGCGTCTGGCTCCCAGACGGGTACAGGCGTTTTAAGTATGTATTGACATAATCCTCCATATAAAAACGGATCACCTGGTCCGGATCTCCGATCTGGCGGATATTTTTCGGCAGTTTTGGAAACGGATTGTATAAGTCTCCCATGGTCTCACCTCGCTATATTCTTCCACGGGAAGGCCGGGCCTGTCCTCCGGTCTTCCCCTTATGATTCAGGTGGAAGTATACCATGGGCCTTTTGCAAAACCTGTCAAAACGGGGCCGGCTGTCCGAAAAAGTTTTCGACACGTTTTCCCAGAAGATTCATGCCCAGGCAGATGCTGCGGCTGATGCAGTCTGCCAGACGCATGACCACAGACAGCCGGACGCTCTGGAGCATCAGCGGGTCCCCGTTCCTCACAGAGCCTACGATACCGGTGATGAAAAGATCCCCTACCGCATCCAGGTCCTTACTGACGCCCAGCCCGGGCTTTAGGGGCCCCCGTCCCAGGGTCACATAGCCCACATGATCCGCGCTGCCCACCGACGCGTCCACAGCCACCACCAGGGCGTCGGGGCATTTTTCACGCAGCTGCTCCATACACGGCTCCAGGTTCATGGCATGGATCGGCTCCTCCAGCGTTCCCAGGACCCTGGCGTTTCTCATGCCATTTTCCTTCAATTTATATCCGATCAGAGGTCCCAGGCTGTCGCCGGTGGACCGGTCCGTCCCGATGCACAGAAACAGGATCTCTGTTTTCCTTTTTTCCTGCATTCCCTCCAGGATCATCATCAGAAGACGGCCCGCAAACTTTTCCGTCTCAAACCCGGCCTTTGTATTATAGTAATAAATCTCATGCCTGCGAAATCTCATGCTCTTCTTCCTTTTCCTTCCTGGTCTTATACGCTATTATAGGCGGACATGGGGAGGAATATACAATAAAAAAGCGGAGGCAGAAATTTATCTGCCTCCCGCCGGAAGTTTTCGCTCTTACCACTCAAAGTGCATATAATCCTTGGTGGAAAACATAGCTCCCCATGTCCATCCATATTTTCCAAATGCCTTTACCACATCGCTGTCACGGCCGATGGAATACGGGTTTACGCCAGGCTCCCATTTATTTCCCACCAGGACCGTGCCGTCCATCCGCACCTGGGGATTCTGGTCCGGATTGATGTCGATGGCCATTCCCGCGCTGTGATAGCTGCCCAGCCCGTTGCCGCGCCAGCTGTAAGCGCCGATGCTCTGGATGGGGAACTGCTCCGGTCCATTGTAGATCTCTGTAAAAATGGCCTTCACCTCGTCCGCGATGCTGCTGAGGACCTGAACCTTATCTGTGCCAGCCGTCTTCTGGCCGTTTTTCAGCCTCCATACCGGGATCTCCACCCATACCATTTCTGCCTGGGCTGCCTCCGGCGTGGGATTTGCCGCGATCCGGTCATACTGTGCGTTTACCTGGTTCCAACGCTCCTCTGTTCTGAGACTGTAATCCTGGTGCACAGCTGAGTAATGATATCCGGCTTTCTCTCCCTCTGACAGCTCCGGATCGTTCTCATACCAGTAAGGATCATATTCATAGTCAAAAAGCCAGCCCCAGTCGTCATAGGAGCTTCCTCCTGTTCCGGAAGAATCTCCCCAGAAGGAACTGTCCCACGAGGAGCCGCTGTTTCCGCCAGAGGATCCGCTTCCACCGGCCTGGCTCTGGACATGGCCGTCCTTTACCCATGCGCCAATGCCGTTTACCTGGCTCCCGTCGGGCGTTCTGGTATTGGTCAGCACATACCCGTTGGAATCAAAATAGAAGCATTCCGAATATCCGTCATTGTCGCTGTCGATCCACTGCCATCCGTTCTTCGTACAGCTTCCATCATCGTTCTGATACCATCTGCCGCCCCCGTCGGTCCTCCAGCTTCCGGCAAACGCCGTTGTGCTCATGGCCGCCGCCATGAGAGCCGTCATTGTCATCATCCGTACCGTATCCACTTTCATCCTTCTGCCTCCGTAGCTTTTACCTTTGTATTTTCATCCTCACTTTTACTGCGGTGTCCCCTGGCGGTCCCGGCTTTTGAACACAGTGACTGCCTCGCTGATATTTCTCGCCTCTCCGGCGCGGATAAAGCCCTCCAGGGCCTCCAGCCGCTCCATGGTCATAAATTCTTTTCCTGTATAGGCTTCAAAATTCTCCGCTGTATACAATGTTTTTTCCTTCAGCTCCGTTCTCACGGCCTTAAGCTCCTCCACGGCCTTTGCCAGCTCTCCCTGAAGGCGGTCGATCTCCGGTTTGTTGCTTTCCATGATCTCATCCGAAAGGATCGTCTTTGTGACTGTGTCAAAGGCTGCCAGGGCCTCCTTTTTCTTTTTATTGGTCTGGAGCAGGTCCTGGTCCAGCTGGGCGATCTCGTCGTCGAACTTTTCCAGGTTGTAGACCGCATCGTTTTTATCTCTGCGGATGGTCCTTGCAATGGCTTTCATCTGCTTTTTATTGGCCTGGATCCGGTTCCTTATGCTGCGTCCCTCCCGGAGGGCATCCATATGCTTCATCTTGGTGGAATTTCCTATCTTCACATAAACTCCGCCGAAGATCAGGATATCTGCCAGATAGATCAGGATCAGATACCAGGTCTTCCGTTCTGGGACCGCAAAATAAATGCCGCAGGGAACCGCCAGGAAAAATATCAGCAGCGCCAGGAGCAGGATCCCCATTTCCTTCAGGCCCCTGGTAAAATAAAGGGAATAGTATAAACCTCCGGCACAGTACCCCGGTACATGATTGGCCCGGAACAAGGTCCGGATCCGCCCCTTCAGCTCTTCGTTTTCCTTTGACAGGCTCTGGGTATCTTCGGCGATCCGGCCCTTTACGCCCTGGTTCCTCGCCTTTTCCCGCTTTGCCTTAACCTTTTTCAGCTGATCCTCCGTTTTTCCAATCTCCGCGTCATAGCTCCGGGCGATCTCCTCGCCGCGGGCCTTCACTGTTCTGGCAATGGTATCCGCCACAGCCTTTTCCCTGGTCCTCAGCTGGTCCTCCAGCGTCTTCTCGCTTTCCTCCAGGCAGAGTTCCCTTTCTCTTAATTGTTCCAGTTCCTGTACAGCCTGCTTTGCACCGGCAAAAAAGGCAGTGTAATCCGTGATCGGCAATGCCATCTTTTGTCCTCCTGGATCGTTTGTTTTTGTTTCCGTGCGTCCTTATTGAACCGCAGGAACCTGCATACATATAGATTACTACATCTTTTCGGTTCGTACAAGGTAATATCATCAAAAAACACTTTAAAATCACCGGATCCCTTGTTATAATTGCCTGTATCACCATTGACATGGGCTCTTATTCCTGCCCGACGTAGAAAGGAGACCTTTTATGTTCCGTATGTGGGGAAAGCTCTGGAAGGACAATCATCTGCTCCGGGATACCGTGGCCGCCAACGGGGACTACTCCATGTCCCGCACTGCCATGGTCTTTCAGGCTTTGGATGAGATCTGCCGCGAATTTGACCTGGGCCAGCCCATCTGGCTGGATTCCAATATAAAAGACTTTAAGCTCCACGATAAGACCAGGTTCACAAGGGACAGCTTCATCGAGGAGATCGATTTTGATTACCTGGAGATCCATGTGATCGAAGAGTAGCCGGGAAGCAGCTTCCCGGAAAGCCTGGGACTGGCAGTTTTCCCGGGACCTGGTGAAAAAGAGGCTCATTTGCGGGCTTCTTCACCTGCGGTGGGACAAATGAAAAAATACTGGCGGCAGCTGCAGGAGATTTCCCCCAGGCTGACGCCAGTATTTTTTTATGCGTTCATGCTCCTACTTACAGTCTCTTTAAAAGAGCTTCCCTGGCTTCCTCATAGCCAGGCTTTCCAAGAAGAGCAAACATATTTTTCTTGTAGCTCTCCACACCCGGCTGGTTGAACGGGTTCACACCCAGAAGATATCCGCTGACGCCGCAGGCAAATTCAAAGAAGTAGAAAAGCTGGCCAAGGCTGTATGCATCCTGGGACGGGATCTTTACCATAAGGTTTGGAACGTTTCCGTCGGTATGGGCCAGGATGGTGCCATTCATGGCGCTCTTATTGACGAAATCCACAGTCTGGCCCGCCAGATAATTCATTCCGTCTGTATCCACGTCCTCCTTCTGGAGCACGATCTCCGCCGGAGATTCCTCTACGCTTAATACTGTCTCAAACATGATACGGGCTCCGTCCTGGATAAACTGGCCCATGGAATGGAGGTCTGTGGTCAGATCCACGGCGGCCGGGAAGATACCGCGCTGGTCCTTGCCCTCGCTCTCGCCGTAAAGCTGCTTCCACCATTCAGAAACGTAATGCAGGCTGGGCTCATAGTTGGCCACGATCTCCACCTGCTTCCCTTTTCTTAAGAGGATATTGCGGACTGCGGCGTAAAGAAGGGCCGGGTTCTTTTCATATTCAGCTTCCAGAGCCGTCTTTCTGGCCGCTGCCGCGCCTTCCATTAACTGGTCGATGTCTGCGCCGCTGACTGCGATGGGCAGGAGTCCCACTGCCGTGAGAACGGAGAAACGGCCTCCCACATCGTCCGGTACTACGAAGGATTCATAGCCCTCTTCAGTGGCCAGGTTCTTTAAGGCTCCCTTCGCCTTGTCTGTTGTTGCATAGATCCTCTTATTGGCCTCTTCCCTGCCGTACTTTTTGATCAGCATATCCTTGAACACGCGGAAGGCAATGGCCGGTTCCGTTGTCGTACCGGATTTGGAGATGATATTGATGGAGAAATCTTTTCCTTCCAAAACATCCTGAAGGTCCTTGATATATTTGCTACTGATGCTGTTTCCCACAAAATAGATCTCCGGAGTCTTTCTTTCTCCCTTGGGCAGCACATTATAAAAGCTGTGGGATAAAAATTCAATCGCCGCCCGGGCGCCCAGGTAAGAGCCTCCAATGCCGATCACCAGCAGCACATCGGAATCGCCCTTGATCTTTTCTGCCGCCTTTTTGATCCTGTCAAATTCGTCCTTATCATAATCCACCGGCAGATCAATCCATCCAAGGAAATCATTTCCGGCTCCGGTCTTTTCCGTAAGAACCTCTTTCGCCCCAAGAACGGCTTTCTTCATATTTACAATCTCTTCTTCACGGATAAAACCGGCTGTTTTGGAATAATCAAATACCAGTTCTCTGCTCATAGCCTCATTCTCCTTTTCTTGCGTGAGATAAATTTCATACATATATTTTAATTATACCATTGAGTTAAAGCCTTGACAATCCTGCCGCCGGATTTTCTGGCGGATTTTCCCATGTTCCTCCAGGAAAAATCTGCCCGGAGGATGTCATAGAGCCTCATAAAGCCTGGGGGCTGTTAAGCGCCTGAAGGCACACCGCAGGGTCTAAGGCCCGGCAGGATTCCTACGGACTTCCCGCCGGATCTCTCCGCCATGTACGCCTCTTATGTAAGATACTCCTGCAAAATATCTCCCAGCAGCTTCAGATCCTCCGGCTTCAGCTCCTTTTTGGCTCTCTGAAGCCCCTCCTTTTCTGTCTGCCTGGAGGATGGCTCCTCCCGCTTTCCGCCTTCTCGTCCAGCAGCGATCTGATCCAGGCTCTCCCTCAGATATTCAATGCTGCGCGCCAGCTCGTCCCCATTCCGGTCCTTGTCCCGTTCCTCCCTGGGGCTGCTCTCCCCGGATCCTTCTTCCTTCCGGTCCTCCCCCTTTTTCCTGGATAAAACAGAAAACCGGGCTCCAGTCCTCTCTCCCTGGGCGGCTCCATTTTTTCCCCCAGGCGCTCCCGCTGGTTTTTCTGTACGGGAATGGCAGGTCCTGTCACGCAGCTCTTCCTTTTCTTCCTTCGGGCCGGTCTCATTGCTGGCTGCGGTTTCCTCCACAGCCTTTAATCCCCTTCTTCCCAGGTCCCTGAAGCCGGGACCCGCTGCCGGGACGATCCGGTTTTTCCTGTCTGCCCGTTCTCCCTCTGCTGCCTTATCCACATTTTTATAAAAATGCGGAGAGTTTTCCACATAATCCACCAGACAGTCCATCAGCTGCTGGCGTTTTACGCCAATGTTGACCCCGTTGTCCACCAGCACCATGAACAGCCCCGACAGGATCCCCATGGTCCCATAAAGCACGATATAATAGGAATCGCACCTGTACCAGTAGGACCCGAACGCAGCCACGCCGCCGATCAGAAAGCACAGGATCATGGTCTGCACGGAAAAATTGTCCCAGTCATCCAGAGAGATCTTCATAAAACGGAATCCGTAGACCTGTTTTTCTATGTACGCAGCCGGATTGCGGAGTCCATGGCTCAGAAGGAACATATTTTCCGTCTTCTGCTTCAGCGCCCTCAGATTCCGGTTCTTCGTCAGCGCCATGTTTCCGGTTTCTTTTATTAATCTTTTGTAGAGGTTCCCTGTCACAAGCTTGCTTATGATTCCCAGCGCACATACGGCTGCCAGAACATAAAGCACTTTCCCAGTCTGTAAAAATTGTAACATAAAAAGCTCCCCTTTCTTCGTCCAGATGTTTCCAGATGATGGTTCCCATTATAACCACTTAGAAACTTTTTGAGAAGATTGAGAAGCCGAAAATCGTTCGTCAAATTCCGGGAAAATTCGGGGCTTAAGAGGTTGAGAAGCCTCTTAAGCCCTGTATTTTAAAGTTCTTCCAGCATTGCTGCCATAAGGCGGACCGAATGCTCCACGGCCTTTGCCTCAAACTCACTGTAATCCACATTCGCGCTGTCATCCGCCTTATCGGAAATGGCACGGACGATCAGATAAGGGATCTGATTCAGATATGCCGCCTGGGCGATCGCCGCTCCCTCCATCTCCGTACAGTAGGCGTCAAAGGTATCCCGGATCCAGTTCTTTTTTTCACGGCTGTTGATAAACTGATCGCCGCTGGCCACGCGGCCGCAGAAGGTCTGGATATCGGGATTGGCCCTCTGGCAGCACCTGACGGCCACCTCCCTTAAATGGGCATCTGCCGGAAACTCCTTGATCCCCATCTGCGGGATCTCTCCCGGCTGATACCCAAAGCCTGCGGCATCCACATCATGCTGGACCGCATCCGTGGCCAGGACGATATCCCCCACATTGACCTCATTTCTAAGAGAACCTGCAATTCCAGTATTTATGATCCCGCTCACATGATACCGGTCCACTAAAATCTGGCTGCATAGGCCGGCGTTCACCTTGCCGATCCCGGAGCGGACCACGACCACAGCCTTTCCTTTAATGGTTCCCTGGTAAAATGTCATCCCTGCCACGGTCTGGATCTCCGGATCCTCCATCATCTCACGGAGTTTTTTCACTTCCACATCCATTGCTCCAATAATTCCCAGCATCTTCCTTGTCCTCCTGTAAACTTTATACGTAATACTTGTCGTAACCGTTCAGCCATGCGGAGATATTAACGGGAAAATGCGTTGAAAACTTGTTTTCATCAGCATTTTCCCGTTAATATCTCCATAGGGCAGACGCCCGGCGCTTCTTGGCCGCTGTAAGCGGTCAAGAAGATGCATGGATGAACTGTTATTAATTGTCCTTATTATACGGAATCAGATCTGGAAAATCAAGGCGGAGTTCATTTTGGCAGGTTTGCCAGGGAAATTACAGCCGTTCAGCAGGAATAGATTTCTTTGCTTGACAGGACGCCCCATGGCTGAGTATAATCGGATTTGCAGACAGTCATGGGAAATTTTTCATTCCCCTTATTTATATTCAGGAGGTATTTCCAATGGTTTATACGACCCAGGGCACATGTTCCCGCCAGATTACTTTTGATGTTGTAGACAATAAGCTGACCAATGTCCGCTTTCTCGGCGGCTGCTCCGGCAATACCCAGGGAGTTTCCAAGCTGGTAGAGGGCATGGATATCGACGAAGTGATTAAAAGAACCGACGGCATCCTTTGCGGCGCCCGCCCCACTTCTTGCCCCGATCAGCTCGCCAGGGCATTAAAGCAGTACAAAGCCCAGCAGAATTCCTAAACCAGGAAAGCTTTGCGGCATCTGACAATAAGGATTTAGAAATGTCAAAAGCCTGGAGTCCCATTTCTCCAGGCTTTTTTTCCAGTTCATTTTTTAGAGAGGGATTGTCATTCCGGCATGACCTTCCAAAACGCCAATCCCTTGTCCGTTCTGTTGATGAGAAATATATTTTTGTATTGTCGTATCGTAATGATCCCCATAGATCATCTCCCTTCAAAAATATGTATTTATATAATTAGGCCTAAATTATATACAGGATTAATTGGAATTAGTCTTTGGTGATGAGAACGCCGTGGGTTTCAGTTGCACAGCCCTCAATCTCATCTCCGATTTCTACCATGTGAAGGCCGCGGGCGCGGTAATAGCGGTTAGTCGCAACATTTTTAATGGTGATAGTATCTGTCATCATTGAGAGTTCTCCGCCCTCTTCCTCTTTAGTACGTTCAAACTCCCAGTAATCAACTTGAACCCAATCCTGTCTTCCCTCATCCCATTGATCCAAGAAAACAGTATGGCGAATTCGATCTACATTTACATGTGCAAATGTATCTACACAAATATAGATGCTTCCATTCTCTTGGTTTGTTATTTCTAAAATACCATTTGAAAGGAACTCTCCCCTTGATGGATACCAGATGACATCTTTAGAAAACTTTTCGTCTGGGCCTAGCAATATACTCTGGTTATGATGTCCTGGTACGGTATCCCATGTCAGTTCTGCCGCATATGATATGGATGTAATCCCCAACACAGCAGTTAAAACGAGCATAATTAAAAATACACCTTTCTTCATTATTTTCCTCCTTTGTATTGTCTATATTAATGATAACGTTTAAAGGAATCTATTTGTGACCAAAATTTAAAAATAAATTATATTTTTTACTATTTTCTCGAATTCCTCCTGTGGAATTTTCCCACTCAGTAAATAATATGTATCTTCATAATAAAATTTTGCCTCGTACTCCGTCTCCGCTTTTCCTAATTGATTTTCCTTAATTTCAATTTCTTGATTTATCCATTCATTTACTACTTTTTTGGTTTCTCGCTTTCGATCTGACTTTACTATAACAGAGGAAGATTTATCCTTCTTTCCCTGTACAAAATATACTTTACCCCCATTATATTCGAATTGAAGAACTGCTCGATTTTGGCTAATTATAAGGTCCCGCAATACAAGATTCGAAGGAACATACCCTAACTTTACCATTGTAATATCTAATTCTTCATTAATTCGTATATATGCCTCTTCTAGCTGGCTCATCTCCACCTTGTTTCTATCATTATTGAAAATAAGGTCATCGACGTTCCCTTTCCATCCCCTAAAAAAATAATTCTTCTCCCCCACTGCCGTCACGCCCAGTGCTCCGACAAACACAGCCACCAGCGCGGCCACAAGAAATACCTTCTTTTTCCCAAGTCGCCGTATCTTTTTCTTATTTTTATCCGTTCCATCTGCACCCATTCCGCCTCCGGCGGCATCCATACCAGGCACAGTCATATTGTCCTGTACCGCATCCTCAGACAGATTTTCCTTTTCCCGCTCTTCCCTCTCCATTTCCATGAACCGCCGGAACATACGCTCTTCGGCTCCGGGGAACTCTGAAGCATCCAGAGAAGCCTCCGCTTCTTCCAGCTCCTTTAAAAGCTGCTCGTCGGTTGCCCCATATGCTGTCTGAAGACATTTTTTCAGTTTTTCATCTTCCTGTCTTTCTTTGTCTGTCATGACTCTGACCCCTTTGCTTTCCATTGGCGATTTCTTTTTTGGGGTTGACAATTCTTCCCCAATCGTTACTATTAAAATAGCTGTGACTGTCTGACGCTGTATCCCAGACATCCGGCAGCCATAAAACAATCAATGTGCATGAAAAATCCATGGAGGCAATGATTTATGAAAACCATTATACTCACCGGCGGCGGCACTGCCGGTCATGTTACCCCAAATCTGGCTCTGATCCCTTCCCTGAAGGAGGCCGGATATGAGATCCGTTATATTGGCTCCTACAATGGGATCGAACGAAAGCTGATCGAAAACGCAGGGATTCCCTATGATGGTATTTCTTCCGGAAAGCTGCGCCGTTATTTCGATCTTAAAAATTTTTCCGATCCCTTCCGCGTCCTGAAAGGATACGGAGAGGCACGGAAGCTCATTAAAAAATATAAACCGGACGTACTTTTTTCCAAAGGCGGCTTTGTTGCGGTTCCTGTGGTCCTGGCAGCAAAGCATTATCATGTTCCCACTATTATCCATGAATCCGATATGACTCCGGGTCTTGCCAATAAGCTTTGCATTCCCTCAGCAAAAAAGGTCTGCTGTAACTTCCCGGAAACCCTTAAGTATCTTCCCGAGGATAAGGCGGTGCTTACCGGATCTCCGATCCGCGCCGAGCTGCTGAAAGGGGACCGTCTGGCCGGTCTCCAGTATACCCATCTTTCAGCAGCCAGGCCGATCATCCTGGTCATCGGCGGCAGCCTTGGCTCCGTAAAGGTAAACCAGGCTGTACGCAGTATTCTCCCACGGCTCCTAGAGAAATTCCAGGTGATCCACATATGCGGAAAGGGGAACCTGGACGAATCCCTCATCGGCACAGCCGGTTATGTCCAGTATGAATACGTTGACAGTCCCTTAAAGCACCTTTTTGCGGCTGCCGATCTGATCGTATCCCGTGCAGGCGCCAACTCCATCTGCGAGATCCTGGCTTTAAGGAAACCCAATGTCCTGATCCCTCTGTCTGCTGCCGCCAGCCGGGGCGATCAGATCCTCAATGCCCGGTCCTTTGCCGGACAGGGATTCTCTGAGGTCCTTGAAGAGGAACAGATGACCGATGATACTCTGTTAAACGCCATCACGGATACCTACGAAAACCGGCGTAAGTTCGTAGAGGCCATGGAAAAAAGCCACCTGAACAATGCCGTTCATACTATTATGGAACTGATCCAGGCCGTCCAGTAAGGCTGCAGACGCTACTGGAACTGTTCCCACAGCCCCTTCAGCTTTTCTTTTAAACACTTTCTGGCTCTTGAAATCCTGGAACGACAGACCTCCTCCGTGATTCCAAGAGCCCTGCTTATTTCTGGGATAGAACGTTCTTCAATAAAATACATCCTCACCGGCTCTCTCCAGATATCCTTCAGACCGTCGATCGTGTCGCGGATATATTGGCAGTTTTCATTGCTGACTACCGTTTTGTCCACTGCATTGCCAGCACGATAGCTGATCTTATCCAGCTCTGTCTCACAATCCTCAATGGCGGCGATATCCGTCGGGGCCGCTTTTCTGTGATAATCCATGCATTTATTGTATACAATCCTGACCAGCACCTTTTTTATTTCTGGCTCTGTCATCTTTTCCAGGTAACCACCCTTATAACAAGACCAGAATGATGCCATTACGATATCTTCCACATCATCATATGGAACGCCCTGTTTTCCAGCAAAGCTCATGAACACCCTTGAATACTTTTCCATTAGCTTTTGCAGCAGTTCAATGCTATTCTGCGGCATATCTTCTCCCTAAGTAAACCATCCCTTATAAGGCCGCTTCAATCCTTGCTGCCGTCTCTGCCAGTTCCTCTGAAGCCATTTTTCCCGGCTCCCAGGTCACCATTTCCGGTCCTCCTGCGTAACGGGGGATCACGTGTACATGGAAATGAAAGACCGTCTGTCCCGCTTCCGCTCCGTTATTCTGGACCAGATTAAATCCGGCACAGCCAAGCGCCTCCTTCATTGCCGCCCCGATTTTAGCTGCCAGCGGAAGGACCCTGGCCGCCACCTTCTCGTCCAGTTCGCAGACGTCCTTAAAATGTTCCTTTGGAAGGATCAGGGCATGCCCTCTGGATGCCGGTCCCAGATCAAGGATCACACGAAAATCCTCATCCTCGTAGATCGTAGCCGATGGAATCTCACCATTGGCAATTTTACAAAAAATACAATCCTTATCTTTCATTCCAAACTCCTCCATCATCCATTTTTTTCTTTGGTTTTCGATATAAAAGGATCCCCAGAAGGATTCCCAGGATCAATCCGGCCACATGGGCTGCATTATCTACACCCGAACTGGTGAGCCCCATATACAGGGAAAGAACGATCATAACGGCTAACTGCTTCGTCTGCAGATCCTCCAGACGTCCCTTATTGACAGCCACCGCATAAAACAGTCCGCCGATCACTCCAAAGATCGCCCCTGATGCTCCGGCAGATACCACCATAGGGTCCTTATTTCCTATCATCATGGAGATCCAGTTGGCTCCGATTCCGCTGAACAGGTACAGGATCAGATATTTTACATGTCCCAGGGCCCTTTCCAGGTTATCCCCCAGAGCAAACAGAACGATCATGTTATTCACCAGGTGGCTGATTCCAAAATGCATGAACATGGCCGTTAGAAGACGGTAATATTCCCCGTCTTCCATGACTGCCGCCTTCAGCATTGCCCCTTTCGTATACATAAAATATGCATCCTCAGAGGATCCGGCCACCTCCAGGTATAAAAAAACCAGAGCGTTCACCGCCATCAGTATCCAGTTTATATATGACTTTTTCCCGGCGGTACCTTCCATTCCCTCAGCCCTTTCCTGCCGTCATAATATCATACCTTTTACAGTCCCGCAATGGAACGTAACTGGATAAGCCTAGTCCATGATACCCAGGCCCCTCGCCACAATCGTGATAAAATCCTGAACATTGGTCACCATGGTAGTGGCTGACAGGCTTCCTCTGTCCAGAAGCTTATTGACTACAAATTCGTCTGCATCTACTGTATAAAGATACAGCGGCCGTATGGTGCCATCTTCCAGGACCCTGAACGACGGCGTCATATTGCCTGTGGCAATGGTATGGAGCATGGTAGCCAGACAGATAACACAGGTGGATTTTTTTACAAGCTGTCTCATGGCCCTCTGGCCTGCATAAGCGTCTCCGATCACCTCCGGCATCGGACCGTCATCACGGATCGATCCCGTCAGTACAAAAGGAACCTGCTTCTTTACACAGCTGTATATGATCCCATTGTCGATTTTGTAATCTTCAATGAACTGGGGGATCGATCCGCTCCTGCGGACCCGGTTGATCACGTCCAGATGGTTATAATGGCCATTGGGCATGGAAACCTGGGTATAGATATCCTGTCCCAGGGCCGTATGGAGGAGAGCCCCCTCCAGATCATGGGTCGCCAACGCATTTCCAGCCATCAGTCCATGGGCATACCCATTCTCCACAAGCGCCTGCATCGCTTTTCTGACATTATGATCAAAGGAAAATGCCGGTCCCATGACCCATAAGATATTTCCATGCTCCTTCTCATATTTCAAGAGCTCCAGGAGATTATCGTAATCTCTGGCATAGGACGTTTCTCTGCTGCGCCCCTGCCGGAACACGAACTTTTCCTTTTCAGACGTTTCTTCGGTCTCAAAGCCTGTATTATGGACATAAATTCCCTCCTGGCACTGTTCGCTGCGGCCCAGGATCACCTTCTGCCCTTGTTTCAGGTTTCTGTTTTCCACCACCTCCAGGTGTCCATCCTCACAGATCACCACGCTGGAATCCATGCGGCTTTCTTCCGCCAGCACCCACCGGCCGCCGATCTTAAAATATTCCGGATACATGGATGTACTGTGGAAATATTCCGGTGCAACTCCATCTTTTTCCACAAGCTCCCATTTTACCTCTGGCGCGCTCACAAACTGAGGGAGCGAAAAGTCCGGGTGATGGTATTCTGGTAATTTGAATGGCATGTCATTCCTCCTCTCGCCCGCTTCACGCGGATATATTTTTTTCATTATATCATAAATCCCTATTCTTTTGGTGCACATTGGAATTATAAAATGAAAATTTTTAGTCCGCCGCCCGCATGCTCTGCGTATCTGGTTCCGAGAAAGGACGATCACTCGGGTCTTACCGGAACCGGAACCTTCTTCCAGCGATCTCCACTTCGCTGCCCGACTCAAGGCTGCACGTCTCATTGGCCTCCAGAAGTCTTCCATTTACTTTTGTTCCATTAGTAGAATTCAGGTCTGTAATGGTATAGGCTCCGTCCTTCTCTTCTATTTTTACATGAAGCCGGCTGACGCCCGGCTCATTCAGACAAAAATCTGCCATTTCCCGGCTTTTCCCGATCAGGAATGGAAAATATGTCAGAGGGATCTCCAGGTTTCCGGAAAATGCTGTCAGCTTCCGGCTTTCTATTTCCAAAGGCCTGGCTGCCAGAAGGATCGTCTGGAACTCCTCTTCCTTTTCTTCCCTCTGTTCTGCAGCAGGCCGGCTGGAAATTCTCCCCGCATCCGCCTCCTCTTCCCTAAAATATACCTCCCATGGTTCTGTCTTTTCCCGGTCCTCCCCCTCTGGACCACGCTCCTCCTGCCGCCTGGAATCCGCCTTCCCTTTCCCAGTTCCGGCCTTCACCCCCGACAACAGAAACACTTCCACTGCCAAAAGGACCATCTCTGCAGCCCCCAGGATCCATTTATACTGAAACAGGCCATGGATTCCAAAAAGAGCAGCTGCAGCCGCCGGAAGAACTGCCATAAGTATTCCGACGGCTATGGCCACTGTCTTTAAGACCTTATCCCTCTCCCCTCCCCTTCCATGGTCTGATCCGCAGACCCTTGAAGAGGATTTTTCTGTCCTTCTCTCATTCATCCATTCCCCAGATCCCCGCGCTCCGTTTTCTGTATCCATTTTCCATGGATCCTGCCTTTTTTCCTCCTCCGTTCCGGTCTGCCCGCCTGTACGGTTCCTGGAGACCTCTTTTTCTTCCGCTTCGCCGTTTTTTCCAGCCTCTGACTCTGCCCTGGCCTTTTCCAGACACTTTCCAATCTCCTCAAGTCCGAAATTCTCTTTTCTGGACTCACGGAAAATGGCAAATGCCAGCACCACGGCCTCCCCGTCCCTGTGGTCCACGTGATCCAGCAGATATTGAGACAGTTCACGGAATCCATGGGAAAAATCCCATATGCCCCCAGGTACCAGGCAGAACGAGCATTGGAAGGAATCTGGATCCACATAGATCATTTCCGGGGTCAGATCCATGGATTTTTCGTCTAAAAGGTATCTCTCTGTCTGCTTCAGAGAAAATAAAAGATCTGCCGCCAGCCGTTCCAGTTCTTTTCCCCTTAAATTTCTGTGTTCCAGGATCCTCCCCAGCGGCTGTCTGGACGTAACATCATAATAGAACCACCGCTCCCCATCCACCTGCTTTTCTCGAAATGGAAGAAAGCCCGGGATCCTGTTTTCTGTCAGCATCCGCACCGTATATTCTTCATTTTTTCCCGGTCCCGGCTTCAGGACCATATAATTCCGGTTCATTTCCCGTCTGAACTCCACTTCCCCCATCATCCTGGCCATTCCCCATTTCTGTCAGGGCCGCTGTCCTCCGTAAAAATAGCTCCGGACGGAACGCTCCCCTTTCTATTTCCAGCGCCCACGCTCCAGCAGACGCATATCCCGAAATCTTTCCTGTTTTTCTTTTAAGCCTGGCGCTGTATTTCCCCAGCCAGAGCCTGGGATTTCCCTGTTCCTCTGCCTGCCCGGTAAAATAAGTATCCTCTTTCTTTTCATCCCTGTTATAGGAGGCCCGTTCCAGAGCCTCTTCCAGGATCATAGAACCGGTTATCTCATCATGGATCGTATAGGCCTCTTTTATGGTCATTCCCATAACCATAAAGACCAGACCAAGGACCAGCGCCGCCTCCACCGTAAAGCTGGCCGCAAGCCGCCGTTCTTTTTTCAGGAAAGCACCAGCCAGAGTCCCACTGGAAGCAGAAAGGGGAGGAACGGAAGCCTTTTCTGCCGGACGCCGACACCTCCGATGAAGGATGCGGCCATATATGCAAGGCTGTACACACTGCAAAAAATGAGCCCCGATAAAAAAAGCATAAAATTTTCTGCTGGCTCCAGAAAAAAACCGGTCACAATAAAAAACCATCCGTCTCCCTCCCCGATTCCTCCATCCGTGATCTGTCCCAGTATCAGAAGAAAGATCCCTACCGCTGCTGATGACAGCAGCCCAAGTACACTGCGCCCGGAAAGCAATGAAACGGCTGCGCCAAGGCTCCCTGCCGCCGCCAGGAACCCCTGCCCCACTGTCCTGCTCCGGAGATCCTGCCAGACCGCCCACACCAGAAATATCAGAAATATCCATTTTCCCATTCAGTTAACCGCCTCCCTCTGCTTTCTTTCTGGATGCACAGTAAGAGCATACGCCCAGGTGTCCCACATCCTCCAGATCCACTTTCCGGACGTAGGAGACCATGGAGCTGCAGGCCCGGTTAAAATGATAATGCCCGCCTCCTGCGGTCACATACACCGTCCGGTCCCCATGCCCGGAGTCCGCACACCGGGAGCAGGGGCGGTAACGCTCTCCGAACTGGTTTGTCATTTTTTCTGCCTGATTTAAGGATACAGCTTCATATGCATTGGAAATATAATGGCAGTCCCTATACAAGTGGTACCTGCCCATACCTGCTCCCACATACACGGCATGTCCGTTTCCCTCACCGGCTTCTGTCGTATGCTCTCCCGACTCCATCAGCTTTCCTTCCAGACCGATCCATCCCCTCCTTCTGGAAGCTGCCTTCATGGTAATTCCCTGTCTGTATACAGGAAAGAATGGGATCCTTTCCGTATATTCCACTTCCAGGCAGATATTTCCCGATGGATCCGGAGCCTTTGCATCCTTCACAGTCACATGGTCCACAAGCTTTTCTGCTTTTCCCTGGATCCACAGTCCGGCTGCTGCTCCAGAAAGAAGCTCCACATATCCACTGGATAGACCGCCTTCCCCGTCCACAGCTCCACCTGCGGAGCCGGATCCATTTCCAGTCCCCTCACCGCTCCCAGGTTCCAGTTCCTTCAGATACACAGCCTGACTTAATTCTTCGCTAAAGCATTCCAGCGCCGTCTGGACCTGTCTCTGCCGGTCCAGCCACCGCACAGGCTCCATGAGCGCAGCTGCAAAAAACAGCCAGAGCGGAAGACAAAGGGCGGCTTCCACTGTCATACTGGCAGAGACGCGCCGGGAATGTCCGGAGATGAATGGCAGTACCCTCTTTCCCAGGATAAAAACAATATTTATTAAGGGGAGAATGCAAGGTACTTGGAGAGACATTGCACACTGGTAATGCAATTTGGATTTTAGAAATGTGCCTTTCAGCATATGAGAATGAAAATCTGAAAAAGAGGGCACCGCCATTCACCTCCGTTCTTAATACGCCCAGGCTGTCTCCACAGTCTGCCAGTACTCACCCTTCATAAGAAACAAATGCCGTTGGGATATCTCTGTGCGGATCTCCACCTCACAGGCACAGGCATCCGTCGAAAAGTCCTTCTGTTTTTTTCTTACATTCCACTGGATCACATCCATCATCCTGTAATTTCTCACAGCCTTATCCTCCAGGAACAGCAGGATCCTGATATAATCCTCATATCCGCTGCCGGAAGCTTCCATATCCGGCCTCCCCTCCAGAAACTCCATGGCCAGCAGCCCGTCCAGACTCAGATGCCATGTGCTGTCCGTTTTCCAGAATCCGGTCTTCCCGCCGTCCAGAAGCCCACGCACATCCCAGACGGCCTCTCCCAGAGCCCAGAGGCTTAAGATCAGAAAACCAACGATCAGTCCTGCCGCCGCATTTCCCCCGGAAACCGCTGCTGCCAGGCCGTCTGCCTGGGCTTTCTTATCTGCCGCATTAAGGAGATACAAAAGGTTCATGGCCGCCCGGATCATAAGGAGCTGTTCCACGGTCTGGGCCAGGTTATCCCGGTCAGAGCCTTTTCCGCAGAGAAGATATTCCTGTTCATAATCCAGGGCCTGATCCGCCAGCTCCTCACGGCTTTCGCTTTTTTTCAGAAAGGAGTCAAAATACAGGAGTATGTATTCGTTCACCAGAAGCTGGGCTGCCAGCCCGTTGGACTCTGTTTTTTCTTCAGACTGTTCTTTTGAAGGACCATTCTGTCCGGCTCTGACTCTTTTTTCTGAAAGCTTTACTCCCTTTGGTATTACCAGCTTCAGAAGGTCTCCGCTCAGCATCTCCTCCAGCCGGTCCAGAGCGCTGGATTTTTCCTGGTCCACAGGCTCCTGCACTGCTGCTTCCGGTATCTGGACCATATCCATAAGCTCCTGGATCTGATCCCAGTCCGGCCCCGTCTCATCTTCTTCCCCATTTTCCTCATGCTCCCCATCTCCTCCTTCCTCCAGAAGCTCTGAAATTTCCTCCAGACGGACAGCCTCCGCCTCCAGCTGATCTTTCATCTCCTGACAGCGCCCCTGAAATTCCCTGGCGGCCTCTTCCACACTCTGATACGCCGCCAGCTCCATATCCATGGTTTCCGACGCCTGCGGCTCCATCCCTTCCCTTCTTTCTTCCCCTCTGGCAGATCGGCTGTCCTCAGAAAGAGCCTCCACCTCCTTTTGATACCAATCCGCCAGAGCAGGAAACTTTCCGATCTTTTTCAAAAGTCTCTTTATCTCCGTTTCCATTTTTCCGGCCCTTTCATCCGCAGCCGCCTCTGCTGCCCGTATCCTTGACCGCTCCATATCCTCCAGTGCAGCCTCCACCTCCCTCCTGGCCTTTTCAAGCCGCCTTGTATGCCTTCCGGCCTGGCGGCATACCTTAAATACAGTCCTGAAGTCTCCTGCCCGGGAAGCGTCCCTTGCGCTCTCCGAGACCCCGGACAGATCTCCGGCAATATCCGGCAGTCGGTACCGGACATAGGAGAGGATCCCGTCCTCCAGAGGCTTTCCCGCATGGTCCTGCATATTCAGAATGGCTGTGACCTCCCGGCTCTTCCGCTTCATCGGATACAGGTTCTCCTGTTCCAGATAAAAATCCAGATACGTATCGAAGGAACGCCCAATGGCCTCTGGAGACTCATACTCCAGGAACAAAAGATGGTACATATCCCACAGATTCCGGTTATACTGGCTCATAACAGAGGCCATGGCTGAATTGGCGGCCATCGTAAGGTACAGTCTGGCTCCCGCCGTCCGGGCCGATTCCAGAAGTCCCATAAAAAGCGACAGGATACACACCAGCGTAAGGCTCAGAAACACAGTAATCTCTCCCCTTTTTTTCATGATCAGTACACCTCTTTTGACTGCTTGCTGATCTCCGAAAAAATATTGTTCAAAAGCTGATTGATCTGTTTTTTAAAGATGATCACCAATCCGATCAGTACCACCAGGATCAGCACCACCTCGATCACGCCAACACCGTCTTCTTCCTTTAAAAACTCCATGATCCTCATACGGTCCCTCCTTTCAGCCCAGCGAGAAAAACGCCGGCGCAGTTACCATTACCATAACGATTCCGAGCATCCCAAACATGGGAAGCAGCAGCTTTGTGGACGCCTCCTCCCCCTTTCTCCGGGCCAGGTCCGCCTGTATCTTAAAGGCTTCTTCCATTTCCGGCTCCAGAAGGCTTCTGAGGCTGCTTCCACCTGTGCGCAGAGAGCTCTCCAGAATACCGGAAAATCTCGTGTAACACCGGAGTCCGCAGCGTTTTCCAAACCGGACGTATGCAAAAGCCTCCGGCGTCCCCGTCTCCATCTGGTTCAACGTGACCTGCATTTCCTGGTAAACCTCTGAAAACGGAAGCGTCTCCGACTGTTTCCGGTCCTGGACTGTCTTTTTCCAGGCCTGGCGGATGGAATAACCGGCCCCTGTCAGTACCAGAAAGCCTGAGACCAGGTCCGGATAAGCTGCCGTCAGGCTCTCCTCCCTTCTCTTTTTCTGGACCTGTTCGTCATTTTTTTCCTTCATCCAGAGACAGGCCGCCAGAACGCCTCCCAGAACCAGAAGGACCGCATTCTGAAACCGTCCCTTTCTCCGGTATGTAATGGGGACTCCTTCAAATTCTTCCATAAGCCGGACCGTCTCATTTTCCATATCCTCCAGCGCCAGACTGTCTATCCTTTCCGCCAGGCGCTCTCCCTGGGTCATCTCCTCCGGAAGGACGGTGACCGGGACCGTCACCAGCTCCTTCTCCTCTCCGCATGAAAGCTCCGCCATCAAAGAGAACGTTTCCCCCCTGGACGGGTCCACCCCCCGGAGCCCTTCCTGGTTTAAAAGCCCCATGCTGCTCAGAAGCTCCGGCCTCTCCGATTCCCATTCCACCTGGATCCCATATCCCGGAAGCTCCTCCGGCAGCTCCAGATCTGTGCGGATCTGGTCCAAAGACACATTGCTTCCCAGGATACCGGACAGGAGGATCTCCGAAATCTCTGGCATACGCTGGTGGAATTCCTTTGGGGAAAGTCTCCGGGGCGGAACCGTTACTGCCAGTTCAACAGCTCCCTCCTCCAGTCCTTCCGCATAAAATTCGTATACTGCATCCCTTTGTCCCCATGGGTTCCGTTTTAAGATCCCTTTATCCACAGTCTGCCGGTCTGTATCCGCCGCTTCAGCTCCCAAAAAGAAAACGATTCCCAGGGCAGCGCATCCCCCATACCGGAGATATCTGTATACCGTTCCCCTCATATACGAATCTCCAGGATCCTTTTTGAAAGGCTGCAGGCCCCTAAATAAATTCCAAGACATACTGTCATCACCACCCGTCCGGCTGCCGTCCCATAAAGAAGGTCAAAAAAGCCCGGGGACGTAAGCTCGATATAAAAAACGATCAGCAGCGGAATGGCGCTCATGATCCTCTGCTCCATCCGCCTGGCTGCTGTGGCCGTCATAATGTCCTCCTGGATCCGTATCTTTTCCGCGATGATCTCCGCTGTCCTGGCAATGATCCTTACCAACTCCCCTCCGCTTTTCCGGGCTGCCAGAAACACCTCGGAAAAGCTCTGGATATCCTCCAGGCCGCTCCTCCTGGCAAAGTCCCCCAGGGCCTCCCCGAAAGCCCGGTTCATCCGGGTCTTGGCGAGGATCAGGCGCAGCTCCTGGGATATCATAGAATCCTTCCCATAAAGCCGGTCCATTTCCTCCAATGCAGCGGCAAAGGCATTTTCCACCGAATACCCTGCGTTGAGTCCGGAGGCAGCCGAAAGGATCGCATCCTTGAACTGGAGCTTTAAGGCCTCTTTCCGCCGCCGCTTCAGATCCTTTCTCAAGATAAGCGGATAGCAGATCCCCATAGGCACCAGCACCGCAAACAGCGCCACGCTTCTGTAAAATACGAAGTCAAGAAGCGCCAGATACCCAATTCCCTGGCTTCCATACAGCAGCCACTCCTTTTTGCTCAGCCGGTATACCTCATAATCCATACCCTGCCCTTCTGAGCTTTTCCTGGCATCTGAGGTCTCCGGCCTTTCTGAGCTCTCCCTCCCCGTCAAGGGAAAACAAAGGCCTGAGGACGATCTCACCATTTTCAATTCCCACCACCTCCTCGATTGCCGTCACCTTCCGGCTCCTGTTCCTCATTCTTGCCACATGGACCATCACATCCAGGGCTGACGCGATCTGGCTCCTTATGGCCGGCAGGGGAAGCTCCATCCCCATAAGGACCATCGTCTCCAGCCTGGCCAGCATATCCCGGCAGCTATTGGCATGGCCGGTGCAAAAGCTCCCGTCATGGCCGGTATTCATGGCCTGGAGCAGGTCTACGGCCTCCTGGCCCCGGACCTCCCCGATCACTATACGGTCGCCCCGCGGGATAAAAAAAGGAAATTTACTCCCTGGGGATTAGGGCGACCACAGTAGTACAATATACACAAAAATACCGCCGAAATTTGGGCATTTTGCCACTAGACTTTGGGCGACCACAGTAGTACAATAAGACCATAACAAGTGCGACGGAGGTAGTACAAAATGAAAAAATATAATTTATCAGAGATTATGAAAAGAGCATGGGAACTGGTTAAAAAAGCAGGGGCTACAATCTCCGCCGCTTTGAAAGAAGCATGGAAGGAGGCCAAAAATATGGCTGAAAAAATCGAAAACGCTGTCATTGATACCTTTGCATCTTACAACACACGGCGGTATAGCCTCCCTTGGGTATGCAAAATGGATGAGCACGGCAAATACAACTTTAACGAAAAGATCGGAACATACTCTGCCACTCATGGAGAGGAAGGCGAGCTGGTAGTGTTCCACCCGGAAATCGGACAGGTTTATGGTTACGGTCAGAAAGACTACCGTGGAAAATCCTATATCCGTTTTGCAAAATGGGACGGAACAAAATTCGTGGACTGTGACAAACTGGGAACAATCTAAGGAGAGTGCAAATGACCAATTTAAAAAGGATCCGTGAGGAGAAGGGGTATACCCAACAACGACTGGCACAGGCAGCAAATGTCAGCATAGGATCTATCAAATCCTATGAGCAAGGGCGCAGAAATATTAATCTAGCCAGCACCGAATTCGTTTATCGGCTGTCCATAGTGCTTGGCTGCAGAATCGAAGATTTGATTGAAAAAGAAAATGCTAAGGAGGAACAAGCATGAAAATTAACGGAATTGGAACAGTAAAAAAAGAAGAGGCTATGAAAATCTTAACTGCCGAAGGAAAAAGAGCTGTCAAAGCTGGAGAAATCTCCACGGAAGAGCTGGGAGAAATGTACAAACTTGAAATGGTCAAAAGAGCCAGCCGAATCGGAAGATACCAGGAACTTTTCCGGATCAATTATGATCGGATCCCGAAAGATATCACTGATAAATTAAATCCGGAAGATATCGCAAGCCTGGTAGATGCTTTTTATCAGTGCTATGGGGATGGAAAGACTGAAGGGGAAAGCCGTTAAGGCATCCCCCTCCTAGTCCTGTCACTGTTGCGTTAACATTAATATTTCAATCCGTGGCCGCCGGAATTGCTGGCAGCTCCAGAACAGCAGCGCATCCGCTGCGTCTGACAAGGTCAGTATACTTGAGTTTGCGTTAAATGTCAACAAAAAGGAGATGAGGGCGGCAATCTGCCGCCTTTTTACATCATCCGGAGGGCTCCCCTCTCGTCCGCCCAGCACCTAATCTCTCCCCGCAGCATGGCTCCATCCGGGCCGAAGGCAAAGACCTCATCACCAATCTGCATGAGCCTGCCTATTACCATTGCACCATCAGAGCCAAGGTAATACCACTTCCCGGCCTTATCCTGCCGCCAGGCGTTGGTGACCATTGTGCCGGCACCATCAAACCAGTACCACCGGCCATCGGGATCCCGGTGCCAGTCATTTCGTATCGGCTCGCCTGTGTCGCCGTGGTAGTATCTCCAGGTCCCGGCCTCCTGGATCCAGCCAGATTTTTTTGCGGGCTCCACCAGGCTCCAGTCCGGGATCCCGTATCCCAGAATTTGGCTGTAATCTTTGTGGTAGGACTTTCGGCAGACTCCGCCGCCATTGGGGATAACACCGGATGCGCCTGACGTGTTTCCTTCAATGGTCTTGACCCGTGTAGACGTCACTTCTGTCACAATCCCGGTATGGTGCGACCGCTGGCCGTTGGTAAAAAATATCACGGCTCCAGGCTCCGGGGTCTGACTCCACCGGCCCGCCTTTTTAAACTGGGCCACTCCGGTTGGGCAGTAATGGTATAAATCACCGCCCAGGATCCGTCTGGCGGCCTCCAGGCCAAACGCCTGGACAAATACCTCAGACACATACATGGCGCACCAGGGCTGGCCCTGGAGGTTCTGGCCGGTATGCTCCCGGTAATCCCGGGCAAAGCATGTATAGTTTTTGTTTCCGGCGTTGGCCGTAAAATTGTCCAGGTCCCGGTTGCTCTTTTTCTCCAGGTATCCATCCCAGGATTTGGCACGGTCTATCAATTTTGTAATTTCTTTATTCATTTTTCCTCCAAAATGGTCACAAAAAGGTCTATGGCCGCGTTATTATTAATATAGGGGCCTCTGCACCCACATGGTGGTATGCCCATACAATCTCATTCACCTCCGGGGAGCGGGCGGTTATCAGTGTGCATTCCATTTTTATGGTCCATGTAATGCTGATTCCCGCCCGCATTGCAATCCCAGCTTGCTCAGCTAAATAGTGATTTAAAAGTATCATACATACCATATATACCAGTTTTCTCTTGGTCTGATGGAGGGGCAAATCCAACCGTACAAAACATGGATGTGGCATACGTTGTTTTTTCAAAAATATGTTTTGTCTACGCCAGATATAATATTACTGACTTAGGTAAATCGGACAGAAGTAAAAGTTTCTTGTCAATATCACTTCCAAAGGAGATAGAACCCATTGCGTACAATGCAGCAATAATATCTTCGTATTATCAAATATCAAATGAATATACACCATTAGGAGTACGAATCGAAAACAAAATAATTTATATAGTCAATGGTATCGGTGGTGATCATTCTGGTCCGCATATAAAAACTGGTTATCAAGGATTCTCGGTGTTTTTTATGTGCAAATAATTCAAATTATTATATGGTGAACTCAGCAAGATTAATTGTTTTGGTAAAGGTACTTGTTATTAAAATTATTTGTAATATATATGTACTATCTGAGTACTTATATAATTGGAGTGCTATATTCTTTAACCCATTAGTTAGATAAACTTCTGGGTAATGTTGCAAATCGGACTTTGTAACGTATTGCACCCATTCCGACCAGGTATTTTCAAGTTTGTTTCTTGTAAATATCATGTGTGTGTTTCCATAAGTCCACCGCATAATCTGGATTCCATATGTGTTTCTTTCGTTTGCTGGATACCAGTCAAGCGTTGCTTCTCCGGCATTCCTAATTTCGGATGGTTTATTTTTAAGTGACGTAATGATAATACTAGAATCGGTGCGGTATTTACCTAATGCATTATTTAAATCGAATTCGTTCGTCAATTCTTTGTATTGCAAATCACTATTTAGCTGAGCAAGCTGGGATTGCAATGCGGCGATTGCATCGGCGGCTCCGTTGGCTAAATTCGTGACCCGCATGATGGCCTGTTCTGCGTGGTTGAGATGGTCAGCGTCAATGTCCGGCGGCCCATCATCAATGTACTGTGTAGGCACATACGTCTCAATCTTATTCAGTGCGGCGGCCAGGGCGTTCACCACTGGCGTAGATATCTGCGGAGCAGACAACGGTTCTCCTTCGAGCGGTAATACGTCTTTTTTATTCTCTTCCATAATCAATCTCCTTTATGTAAACTGTATAGAGTCAATGGTCATATAGTCATCTGGGCGGTTCATCGTTACAAGGAAATACAGATAAATAATCCGGGAATACGATGAGATATCCACCTCCACCGTATACGGATAAGTCCCTTGTGCGGTTGGAAACCGCTGCTGTTTAAGGAAAACACGGTCCCCAGTGTTTAAGCCTGTGTAAGTTGCTCCAGCACTCGCCTTGCTTTGGTATCCCGATATGTCCAGAACCATATTGGTCGATGTTCCGGTGGCATCCCTATGGTACGTCCCCTTTACTGTCAATTTGCTTTTTGAGGTAATATCAATCGCAGAATTAAACAGGAAAACATAGTACTTCCTTCTGGAATCTTCATTGCCGTAAAACTCCATTGCCTTTTTACCGAGATTAGGGGACATGATATCCGAGGACCCAGAGTATTTAAACGCCATGATAGATTGTCCTGGGGCAAAAGTACCGCGATAGTAAAAAGTCGCCGGGTCCCGGACAATATATCCCTCCCAGGTGCCAGGACCTACACCACCGACATACTCCCCCTTTTTGATATTCTCTGGCTTAAGGTTGGGGATTGATGCAACGATGATATTTCCGGCCATATACATATCCTTTGTGGGGATTTTGATATTTTTTGATGTCGGATTGATCTTCTGCTCTCCCAGGACCTGGATGGACTGCTGCACCTTTCCGCCTGTGTATTTTCCGGCCGGGATAGTCACACGCCCATTTAATGATAGTCCCAGCGTGGGGGCTCCCTGTGTAACCCCGGTCCCTTCCCGTATTGCTTCTGATCCTTGGCCAATAAACGTGGCCCCATCAAAAACATCTGCCTCGTTGGCCGTAAGACCATCAATATCCACATTCTGATTTACAAGCTGTATTAATGCTTCCGCCATATTCTACCCCTCATCTACAAATCCCTGGTATGTCCCGGTGATGTCTGCGATTACGACGCCATCCTTTATCACCTCCGGTCGGAGGTTTTCGATACTCTGGACGTATGTGTCCGATGTGTAATAAGTGCCAGCCGTTTGCACAGTCTGGCCCCCGGCGGTGGGGTTGATCGACAGCCCCTGTGATGTCGGGATCCCGGACTGAGATACCACGTCCTCCCCGGTATGATATCCGGGTTTGATAGCATAAGACTCATTGATTCCCAGTTTTACATCCACTTTGGGGACCGTGGCAAGCGTTCCGGTCTGTACGTCATCACTTCCGGCACCCAGGAATTTCTTCCCGCTTTTTACACTTCCGGGGGTTGCAGTGACCTCTGCCGGGTCAAAGCCACTCCCGCTTTGCATCAGCAAACATTCCATTTCTACTCCCCCTTGACCGATACGCTAAAGTCGGCGTCCGGTTTTTTTTCGTAGCAGTAAAATGTGATGGAGCCGTTTCCTGTGACTGCCCTGTCCAGGTATCCAAATGCCTTTCTCATCGCCTTCACGGTTGCTGTACTTGGGCTCCCAGAGATGTACAGCGCAATCACTGGGCTGTCCTCCGCTGTAACACTGGATACCGTTACTGTCTGCGTGTATGGGGCCGATGTGCTCCATTTTGATGCAGACAGCGTCACTGTTTTTACCGCCTTAATGGCTCCCACGTCATTTGTCAACCCAGTTACCTGTCTGTTTACCTCTTCTTTAAATTTGGCATTGTCCTGTTTTACCGCCTCAAATCCGGCCGATGTTTCGTTCACCACTTTATTCGTGGCATTAATATCGTCCGCATTAAATATATCTCCGACTTTGTTGTAGACCGTCACATCATCCAGGCTGATAGTCCCGTCTGAGTTGTTGGTCAGATTGTATTTTCTCTTGCCGGAGAAAACATCGTTCTGGTAGTTGGTTTTTAAGGCCATGTTTCCCTCCTGTTCCCCAGTGCCCGGGTCCCTATCCGGAATCCCAGATGATGGTGGCCAGGCTCTATCTTATCCACAAGTGTCCCCAGGTCATACAGTATTTTTTCTATCGCATTCGCCTGGTAGATGGATGTGTAGGTGATTCGGTCCGGCGTAAGCGGCGTACTGGAAGGTGTGTAATATGCGTTGCGGATCGCCTGGATATTATTCCGGAGCCGGACCATATCGGCCTCTGTCCGGAAATCATCCATCTTCCAGGCATCTCTCCTTACAATCGTATTCCGGTATCCCATGTGGTTAAGGGTTTCCGATATCTGCCACACCGCATTTTCCACCCGGTTAAGGTCGTCGTATGCGATGTATGCCTTTTTTGTCATCTGGTCTACGTCTGCCTGGACCCGGTCAAATATTAATGGGTCAATAAATCTACTCATGGATCACTACCCTCGCTTTTATCTCTTTTGTAAAGCTGTAATCTATGCTCTCCAGGGTTCCGGTACGCTTGCCGTCATATCCGGTATCAGCGCTTACCACCTCGCCCAGAACACGATTTTTCAGCAGCACGTCACCAACCACACTCTCCGCCCGCTGGTAATATGCATAGACCCTGTTAATCACAGCTTCTGCGTTCCCGGAATGCACCAGGGTGGCATCCGTGATCTCCTTGATATTCCGGTTATATACAATATCTGGATTATCCCTGGTAAGCTGATTCGTAAGGTGGTTGTATTTCTTTCCCTTAAGCGTTACCGTGCCACCGATGCCGGTGATAACTGCGTAATTTGCGCCGCTGCTCTTGATCGTGCCGCCAGTGATGGTCAGATGGTGGTGTGGGTCCCCAAAGACGATCTCGGCGGTACCGGACAGAGTGTCATTGTACAGCTCCTCTTCTTCGCTTGATTCCTGGTAGCTGTGTACAGTAAGCCGGATCCCAGTCACGATGTCACTGTGCTCCAACGTGAGGCCCGTGAATGTATCATCACCGGAAAACTCAGCCGTTACTTCCGTCTGCTGCGGATATATGGATACATGATCCGAATCGCTGGTATCTACCACCGCACCAATGGCAAAAGCAATCTGTACAAGGGCATTGCGCTTTGTGGTATACGGTATGTACCCGGTCAATGTGGTGCTTTCATACGCCGGATCCAGATAATAATTAAAATCCTCTCCGCCAAAGATCTCTTGAATCACGTCTGCCACTTTCTGCCCGGAATAAATCCCACCCGGATATTCGTTACCATCCAGGATCCCGACCGCGTCATGGGAATCCATGTAAAAGTCGGTTTTGTTTTTCCTGGCCCCGTTTTTCAAGTAGAAATTCCCGAGTAACTTCCCATCAAAATACAGGCCGAGTCTCTGCTTTTTCTGCAAATCAAAGGGGATATTGCTTTTTGTCCGGACAGTAAAGGACAGAGTATTTACGCTGATGTTTTCCGATATGGCGTTGATCTCCTGGAGACATTCTGTCTGGAGCAGCTCGTCGTCCAGAAAGTCTCTGTAAATTCCATAGTCGATCCTGGTCAAAAAGACCGGGCGGTACGGCCTGGAAGTCGTCTTGAATGTCAATACAATGCGGTTATACGACCGCACATAATTGTTACAAAAATACCGCACATCATCGGCCACGAAGTCCTTTTCGCTCAGCAGCGTGGTCCCATCGTACCACTTGATATTGATATCTTTGGCGTAGTCTCCAGACATCATGTTAAAGGTGAGAAGGATACCTACACTGGAGAATTTTCCGTTGAATGAGATGGTCAGTGCCGGATACTCCATACGCCAGGACTCTGTTTTGACCGGATAAAGAAGGATTCTTGGGTACAAGCCGGAATGGGGCCGGAGCCCCGCCCTGGAGAAGTTGTATGCCAGGTTCCCGTTCTCGTCCGAATACTCGGCACTGACATATCCATAATCCGCTGGCTTGTCTGGAAAGTTGATATACTGCCCGTTAAGGAGAGAAAATCCAGGATAACACAGGGCGTATCCGGGATAGGAGAGATCGTCCCGGCGGAGGTCCGGGAACTCTCTCTCTATCGTTGTTTTGGCCGGATACAGGCCCTTACGGGGATACAATCCCTTGTGGGGATACAATCCAGCCTTGACTACCTGTGGGGTACTGTTTTCCTTGGCATATGGGGCCACATCATCGTATACAATTTTTATCCCCTCTCCGGCTTTCGGTGGGTCCCTGTCTACAATCTTAAAAAACATTTATGGCCTCCTCTGCGGCTCCATTGCGGTAAACGTGACGGACAGCCCGCTCCAACGATTTTTCTGCCCGTCGGGTGCCTTCTGGTTGATTCTGAGACCATCTTCTCCGCTGGTGACATAGGCGGAAAACGTCAGCGTTTCCTGTCCGTATGGGAACTCCAGTTCATGGGATTCTGTCGGGGAGGAGATGATCTCATAAAAGGTATCATAGTCCGCCGGGTTGCTCTTTTCCGGGTCGATTTTTAGGGTGTAATTGTAAAAGGTCCCGATAATGTCCCGGTGCATCCGGTAGGACTGGACACGGCCAGAATTTTCCGTATCCGTCACCGCAAATGACCGTTTAAGTTCCGTTACCCAGAGTCTCAGATTGAGTCCATCTATGGAAAATACCTTGTTATCCATTCGTCACCATCCTTACACCTACACGCTGCTTCTCCTGGTTATTGGCCTTGTACACAGCCCGGGCAAAGCGTTGCCCGTCAAGTACCAGTTCGATGTTGATATCTCGTTCTCCCGCACCAAATCCGCTCTCAGAGAGCGCTTCTTTTAACGCCTGTTTCATCGTGGATAGCGGCGATACCACCTCAGTCTCACGCTTGTTATCTCCCAGGATAGCCGCAAACTCTCCGGCTCTGGGCGGTACTACCGTTCCAGTGGCCAGGCGGGGCATTTTGTAGGGGACCACGGAATAAGTATCAAGGGAGTATCCAGAACGTGAATATGAGGTGCTTCTGCTGCTGGCGCCCGATGATATTCCGGCTATTGAAAGCCCAGCTATGGCCGCTATTGAACCCGCGATTGCCAGTGTTGCATAGTCGTGCATAAATGCGGCGGCGGCAGCAACTACCAAAGCGATTGCCCCAGCCACGGCTATGATTTTTGTTGCCACTCTTTCGTCTGGTGTCATTTTATCCCATGCTTTGGATACCATAGATGCCAACTCATAAATAGCTTTGAATACGACGAGAACGGCTCCTATCTGAAGGGCTAATGTCCCCATTGAGCTGGAAAAGAATGTTGTAGCCGCCCTTGCGGCGGAACAAATCCCATTCCACGCTTGTGTAGCAAGAGTTAAAGCCTTTTGAGCCGCTACCTCCGCCCATTTTGCTGCTGTTGACTTAATAAACTGTGCTGTATGCTTAACAACCTCAGATGTTGCCTTGGCTATATTGGTTAAAAAATCTTTTGCATATAAAGCATTGAGATACGCCGTTTCCGCCGAATCCTTGATTTTAGCCAAAGTTGATCCGGCAACTGCCTTTGTAATATTTTCTATTGCTTTTATGACACCGCCAGACTGCTGTATGAATGAAAGCATCTCCGTTATTTTCCATGCCGCAAAAAAGGCAGCCACTGTTATTGCTCCATTTTGTACTACTGATTGATTTTCAGAAATCCATCCAGAGAACCTTTCCAAACATTCTGTAATTTTTTTAAGTGCTGCAATGATCACTGATCCTGTCCACTGCCCTAATGGCTTAAGGAAATTATCCCATAGCCATACTCCTAACGGTTTCAAAGCCTCAAGTACGCTATGTACTACCCTTAACGCGGCAGCAATCAGATTAAATGCTTCTGGAAGGGCCTGTTCCGCTCCCCATGTGGCGATAGGTAGCAGAACCTCATTGAGCAGCCACAATAAAACGTCTCCAACATCTGAGACAAGCGGCCTTATTGCAATCAACACATTATCAAAACTTCTTAAAAGTGGGGTAAAGTCAAGATCCGCAGACCATTCTTTAAGGCTTTCCGATGCGGCCCTAAAGAACCCGGTTATTTCGAGTATGATGTCTCCTAAATGGCGAAGTATACTTGTTCCAGTTCCGCCGGATACCCATGCCTTATCAAAATTTGTGATTAAGTTAGCAACTGTATCCACAAGATTTGAAAATGTAACCAGCAAATCATCTGTGATGGCCTTTCCATATCCTTCGGCATTCCACACTTGCATAAAAGATGCACCTACATCACCAGCAAGCTGTTTGATTGCGGAGAAGAGATTTTTTACGGATGAGAGAACCTGTGGGCCATTTTCTTCCCACGATTGCTTAAGTGGTGTAAATAATTGCCCGAATGTTTCCTTGATTGTGTCAGCTTGAACCTTTATTCCGTTGGATACTTCCTCAGTAACAAACATATCCTCCGGTTTTAATTCATTTTTATCCTTATCCTTGTCCTTCTTTTTCTGCGTGAGCTGGATAAGCTGGTCAAACGGAGCCAGACTTTTTTCTGTCGCATCCGCCGCCTCTTCGGTTTCGTCCTTTGTTTTATCTAGGCTCTCTGCATAATCTTGCTGTACCTTTACCGCTTTAACAAACGTATCCTTCCCGGTAAGTGCTGCCAGGAGCTGCGCCGTCCAGGTTACAGCCTGGGATAAAAGATTGATAAACTGGGCAAGGGCTGGAGCCACGAACTCTATAAGCGGGCTAAATGCTGTCGCAAAAGCATTTTTAAGCTGGGTCATAGCTGACATTAAAATAGAGAGGGCCTGGTTCGTATCATCCGAATACTGCGCCAGGTTGTCCATTCCTTCCTTAAGCCCGGCTGTGACCATAGATATAGCCCGGAATACGGTGCTAAAGAGAATGGATGTTGCAAGCATACGCCCTATGCTGTATTGGGCTTTTTTAGCATTTTTTCCCGTACTTCTTAGTTCATTATTGAATTTTTTTCCACTCTTTTGCGCCTTTTTCTGGCTGTTATCTATTCCCCTCAGTCTTTCTTTATACTTATTCAGTTCGTCCTCTACTTTTGCAAATGTCGTACCCAGAATAGCGCTTGTATTCGCCAGTTTCTGACTTTCCTTTTCATATCTGACAGACATTTGAGAAAACTTATCAGTATCCTTGCCCAAAGTGAAAGCCTTTCCACTGGAAACGAGCTGTTTTTTTCTTTCGTTAGCCTCATCCAACTGCCGGCTTAACCGTTCAATATCATATTCCATTCCCGCAAAAGCACGGCTCTTTATATTTCCTCCAGTTTCGTAGAATTTTATCTGACGTTCTATTGCGCGATCCAGTGCTTGACTTATTTTCTGGATTTCTTTTTCGGCATTTGAATATTCTTGTGTAGGAATCTTGGTTTCTCCATAGAGAGCCATCTCTTCTTCCAGCTGTTTCAGTTTTTTTTCGTTTTGAGCATAAGCAGAATTCAACTTGACAAATTGATTTACCTGGCGCTGAAGTGCAATCTTGGATGTAGTGCTCAAATCTTGGATGGCTTGAGCCATTCTCCTTATTTCCTGTTCTGCGTCATGAGATCCAGCTTCTAGTCCATTTGTATTCAATTTTGTGTCAATTACAACGGTTCCATCCGGCTTCAAAATTACTCACCTCGCCTCAATAACTCAGCGAAAAACTCATAGTCTCCCTGTGTTCCGTTTGCGGCTCCTTTAAGCTCGCAAAGTTTCTGATTATTCCTCAAAAATTCCTGTTCCCACTTCTCCAGTTTCTTGCCCTTTACTAATTTCTGCCGTATGGAAAGCACCTGGGAAAAAAGTCCGTCGTCAATCTCCATAAACCAGCCGTAAAACGTCCACCAGTGTATCGTCTGGCGGCCCCTGGTCTCGAATCCGGCGATTTTATTGACCGCAGGGAAGATTATCCCGGCATCCTGTTCCCAGTCCATTGTGCGGGCTGTGGGCTGTTCCTCTTCCCGTGTGATTCCACAGTCGATAAACCATCTGGCGGCCTCAGCGGCTTCTTCCAGTGCCTCTGGCGGAGGCAGGACCGGATAATACAGGATCTCTATCATGGCCTGGGTCTTTTCTTTTTCGTTCAGCTCGTCATCGCTAAACGCTGTCAAGATGTCCAGTACCGCCCGGAAATCCTCCCGTATCTCATAGTCCACGCCTCCCACGTTAAGGCTATACGGCAGATCCCAGGCCGCCACTACTTTGTCGGGAACGGGTATTTCCCCGGTCCCGCATGGTATTTCTCGGTATATTTTGATGCTTTACTCTGCATGGCTTCAAAGCTTTTTCCTGTTGCCTCTTCAACGATTTTCTGGACACTTTTTAAAATCACCAGTGCCCATGTCTCTCCATTTTCAAGCGGCGTGAACGGACTTGCGACATCAAACAGGCCGGAAGTGTCGGCCTTGAAAAGCTCGTCAAAACGCTCCTTTAATTCAGCGGCATATCTATTTTTAAGAGCCACAGCCTCATCTTCCGAGAGCTTATCTCTCTCGACCTTTTCCAGTTCATCACGCATTTTTTCAAACACCACAGACGCCTCTCGGTATCTCTCGATGATATCAATGTCCGTGGGGACAAACCGCAGAGTGGCTAACGCCTCTCCGTGCTGGTCCACGAAGTCGTAATATTTTACTGGGCTCTCAATACTTACTTTGATATTTTCCATGCTCCCTCCTTATAATGCCATTGCAGCTGCGGCGTCCGACGTAAATGCCATCGTGGCCGGGTCTACTACTCCCAGGATCCTGTCCCCAACGTAGTGCACGGTATGGGTTGCAGATACGCCCTTAAGGCCGCCAGCAAAGTCACCCAGTTCCACCACGCCCTCCTGGATCCAGGCACGCATTTTTTTGCTCTCATCAGTTTTGTATCTCTTTACACAGAGATATTTGAGGTGCAGATCCGACAGTGTAGCCCTGTTCTCCATCAGCTCATCAATTTTCTGCGCGTACTTGCTCTCGCCAGACACATTCAGCGGGTCTACCGTCATACTCTCGGCGTACCCGGTGATGTCATAGTTGTTGTTACCCAGTACGTCCTGGCTCTCCTCGGTTTCTGCGTTCATGGAAATCGGCATATCCTCCACGCCTTTTCCGATGATCTCCAGATTTTCCTTGCCTGTTACATTGTCGGATCCGTCAACGATCCAGAACACCATAAAATCTTTTCTTTTTGCCTCTCCGGCAGCATAGGTCCATTTCGCCATTTTCTTATTCTCCTATCTCTCAAATTCGTTTGTGTATGATACAGTTATTGGGATCACCCAGTCCTGTACACCGTTCTCCTGTGGATCTGTCCCATAGGAGTTATCCCGACTTACCTCTGTGATTTTTCTGCCCCCGGATAATTCTGGGTAGCTATCCAGTTTGTATGTATCTTGTCCAATGGTTACAGGTTCCCGGCATATCCATTTACCCAGGGTATCCAGAAACTCTTGTATGCTCATTTTCTGTCGCTCTTTGGCACTCCCAGAGGCCCTGTACACGACATAAAAAGGATACTGGCACGTCTGATAGACACCGCCCAAAACGTCCTCTGTCTTGGCGTATACAAGTGCTCCGGTAGCATTGGAAAAAGCAATCCCACTCTCATCTCCCAGTTCCTCAAACTTTATTTCTTCGTCTGGATACAGGCCGGGGAACTGGTTTAAGAGTGTTTTGACAGCCGTTTTTAGGTAATCACCTCCATCGGCATCCTTCCCGATGGGCTTCAATTCGTTATCCACGTTTACCACCTCCCGCTGTTTTCTTCACATTTTTTACCCAGGTCTTTCCGTCTTTTTCTTTTGCCACATCAAACCAGTGGGACTGTGCCTTGGGATAGCTATATTTAAGGGGTCTGTTGGTTGGTACTAACGTTGCTCCTTTTCGGAATCGCAAAACATACTCCCCGCCGGGGCCTGTCGGTATTTTATATGGACCCTTTCCAGTGTCTCTATCAACCATGACCTTTCCCATATATAAATAACGTCCCTGTGGAGCATAAGCCGCATATACTTCCCCGGATCCCTGTATGGCTGCGCTGGCCGCTCTGGTTGTGTTAATAAAATTACTACCGTCCCGCCTTGGCATAAACGGCTCCATACTGCTCATTACATTCCCATCCAGTTGCCATTGAGCATCTTGAAATTGTTTCTCAAATCGGTGCATGTCCAGCTTGACCCGGATATCTCCGTCAACCACGGAAAAGCCCTTAAAATGCTTAATCTTGCTTCTCGCCATAGCGTCACCTACGCAATCATCTTTGCGCTGTTTTCCTGGATGAACACCTTAATCTGATCGTATCCCCAGCCGCAGCTTATAAGGCTGCTTACCAGCATTTCCATAGTTTCTATCTGCTTCAATTCATCCGATGTTATATATTCCCTTATGCTTTCCTTCCCTTTTACTCCGTACTGATCCTGGAGCTCTTTCATACTCTTGCCAAAAATGGTTTTATAAATCAGTTTGATGTAATTGGGGTACATAAACTTCTTGTGTGGACTGTCAGTCACCTTCATTTTGATGGTATCAGTCAAAATATGACGGACGATAATTCCCTTGTCCCTTTCAATCTGCCATTGCTGCCGCTCTGTATAAATGCGTTTGAGTTCAGATTCCATTGCGTTAAAGGCTTCTATGTATTTTAATTTCCACTTCAAAGCCTTTTCGCCAGTAAATCCCATTGCCAACAAAGAAAAGCCATCCCTTGTCACAAGATATTCTTTATACTTGCGTCCGTTTTCTCCGACATATTCTGACCCAATGAAATAATTTTCAACGTGGGGATTTCCACCTTGAATTAGCATCGGTATGATTCCTTTGTTTTTAACCTCCAAACCTTCTGCTCTTTCGGTATCTGATGTTCGGCCTTCGATTGCATATATTACTTCTCTATGGGTTTTCTCAAAATCCTCTGCAATTTGACGTGTTGATACTGTCAATACTTCTTCATATCTTTTCCCTGTAATCTCTACTAACATAAACTTCATCCTTTCTATGCGCTTATTTCCCTAGTAGTTCAAAGTGTGGGATCACCTTATACGGGCCGCCCACGGATGAAATCAGATAAACAAAATCCTTTTCGGCGTTCATGAAGGCGTAAAATCCTTCATATCGCCGATCCGTATAATCCGCATCATCAACGGGGCCGTCTCCGTCCCATGCACCCGCCATGAAAAAATCCGTGGTGGGGTTGAATGTGATACTGTCGTCCAACAGGTCATTCACCTGTTTCCGCCATTCCTTCGGCGGCAGCCACGGCAGTTCCTTCCCGGAGGCATCAACCACCACTCTTTTCCCATCTTTATACACATATGGAATGTGTAGCTGTGCATTATCGGTGCTGTCGGGTCCGTACAGTTTCATGATCTGCCCTCGGTCTGTCTCCAAATGCACCCCAGAAAGCACATGAGGATACCAGATGGCGGCAGTGCTGGATTCGTAAAAATTGAATATTGTCACTGTGTCGCTATGCATGGTATCCCCTCCTTATCGGCGCACCCATTTTTTCGCTTTTCCATCCCACTTAAATCCTCGGTCCTTGATTTCCGAGCGGAGATCATAAGTCTGACCAGATACAGATTGCACACGGTCCCAATTAACACCAAAAACATCTCCATTTTCAGCTCCGGCTTTCAGTTTGTAACTGAGATACTCGGTTTTATTGGTTTTTGCCGTCTTTTCTCTTTTCTCTGGGGTAGCATACTCAAACGATAATTCTCCGTTACCATTATCTTTTGCTTCGAGGACCGTGTCCTTATAGTAGCCTCCAGAGTATCCACCCGACGATCTGTAAACCGTTTCGATAGTTCTCGTTTTTGCGCTTCTGTCGATCACTCCAGAATTGCTCATTCCACTACTTCCGCCTCTACCACCCATTGCATTTCGCCTCCTTAAACTTCTCATGAAATGCTTTTATCCTCACAATATTCCCCATGCACTCATCCGGCACGGAGCCGTAAAAGATAATGGTTTCCGGGTGTAATCGCCGTACCATCTCATTGTATCCGGCCAGGAATAATGCTTTTGATTCCTTACCATTCATACATCCGACGGACGATATTGCCACAGTACCGCCCTCCGGCTCGCCGTCAAAACACCATTCAAAGGAATCTGGTGTACTCCATGAGATGGTCGGGATAACCTGTATTCCTACCTCTTGCAGGTATGCGCCGCACCAGTGTTTCCGGTAATGGTTATATATCTGCATAGCTTTGGGAAAGTCAGTGTATGTGGAGAAGTCCGGGGACATTACATAGCGGAATTTCTGCAACATCGGTATGTATCGGTCAATGCACGTCCATAACCTTAGGAAAATATAATCATCAAGGAAGAAATGGACGCCCTTTTCAGATGGATTTTTACAGGATTTCGCATAATTGAATCCAATCCAGTCACAGCCGCCTTCATAGGCTGTTGGCTCTATCTGCGGTATGCCGTACTCCCCCACTCCATCAAATATCCGACGTTCCAGGTTGTCATAGTTCCGGCTGTTTCGGTAGTTCATGTGCTACTCCATCTTTTTAAATCTGTTCCATAATTCCGCAAATTTCTCCCAGCCATACATCGCCACAAAGGCGACCAGAAATCCCGCCAGAACCGCCGCCAGGATCATGTACCACAAAATCGTCTGCTGGATGTACTGCATATACGCCACAAAGGCGGTCACTGTCATTCCGATGGACAGGACAAACACCAGGATATCTGTCGGGATCTTGGCAAGCACGCCTACACCCTTAAACACCTGTGTAATGACCGACACCATGAACGCCAGTGCGCCGATAACCGCCAGAATGGTGGTCATGTTCGCAAACAATGTTTCCATTTACTTTCCTTTCCGGAATCAGAGTAAGTCCAATTCCTTGAATACTTTGAAAATCTTCGGGGACTGAATAGCAAACCAGTCCACCACGGTTTCTTCAATTCCGATTGTTTTGTGTTCAAAGTTGTTGGACAGCCCGGATTCCTCCATAAACGCATGAATGATTTCATGCCGGAGACAGGTTTTCTGATAGTCCCTCAGATTTCCTTTCGCTCCAACCTGTCCCTCGCTTTTTTTCATATCGTCCACAACGATTTCCTTTGTCGAGGAATCGCAGTATCCGTCAAGCCCTTCCAGTGAAGGATATTTTTCCTCATTACCAAACTTTATTTCATATTCGGTTCCAAGGATATTCACTTTACAATCCTGCATATAGCAGTAACACTCCCTCGTCGGTTCTTACCCCCGTCAAATACAGCCTTGCCGTATCCTCCAGGTTTTTATTGGTTGCCTGTGCATCCCCCGTCGCCTGGTAGACCGTGCTCCATGCTTTCGCGCCGTTTGCCATTTCGGACGGTGAGGCATAGGAGATTGATTCGGAGCCAGCAGAGCGGGATGTCACTACTCCCTCCGCAGCACCGGGCCCGCCAGATGATGTCCCTCCAGCGGCCGCAGACAGCGCTTGTTTATCTGCCAGCTCCAGTTGATATAGCTTGTCGCAGACCGCGCACACGGCCTTCTGCACCCTTGTCGCCGCCCTTTCGTTGGACGGTAAGCCGTCATCCAATCGGTCAAAGGTTATAGTGTCCAGAAAGTCACTGGCGCGGTCTGCGATACGGTCAAAGTCCTCCGCCGGGACGACATTCCCGTGATAGGTCTGCTCGTAAAATGTAAATGTGGTGTATGCCATCCCGTCGGCCTCCGTTCTTATCCCCTTGTTATAATCTGTGCGATACCAATGGCTTTTTCCGGGAACCATTTTTCGTTCGAGCTTTCATTGCTATTCGCAATCGTCCAACTGGTTCCTGCTTCTAGCTCCGCATCCGTGGGAGAAAGTGCGTTTCCCTTCCAGCTAATGCCATAGGGAGAGAAAATCTTTCTCTGCCTGGAATACAATGTTGTTTCCCCGCCATTTTTCGCCGGGTCTCTATCCATTTCATATGGAACATCTGCTCCTACATTGGTATACTCAATCGCACCTGTAGCCATGACGTAGGTCGTATAAGCCGTCCCTGCGGGAAGAAGCACGACATATTCACCTTCTTCAATGTCTGAAATATCTTCTTGCACAGTTGTATTCTGTACCTCTCCAGCATTAGGCGATGTATTTACAACTTTAAGCGCGCCATTGCTCGTGCTTTTCGCCCTCACATATCCTTCCTTAATTTCTGCCGTCGGCATATTGTCATCAATCAACACAACACGTCCGTTCAGTGTTGCGAGCGTAAGGTCGCGCTCAATCCCGTTTGCGTCTGTCTGCTTCATATAAGACAATAGTTTAAGATTCTCAAGATGCGTGGCTACCATAGAGTGCATAATTGCAAGCGAAAATTTAGCCTTGTTATCACCAAGCGCTTTCTGAATGGCATTATTCAAAGTTGTCTCACTAAACACGTTCGCGTCTGCGTTGCGGGTAATATCGGACGTATGTTTCGCAACAAAGTCCTTTTCAGCCTGTTTGGAGTTCATCGAAAACACGCCTTTCAAGATAGAAAGAAGCGTTTTCTGGTCAACATCGTCCCAATACTCAGCAATCTCCTGCGCTGCCGGCATGAAATCCTCTCCTGTAATATCCGCAGAAAAATCCTTCTCCGTCCATCCATGCGCTCTTCCTACTACTACCCGGCTGTGCGTGTAAGTTGCACGGCTGTCGCTCTTAATATCAGTAGAGCCGTTATAGTTATCCGGCGTGCCGCCGATTCTCGCCTTAATAGGTACTGTAATCAGATTGCCACCTGTCTGCATGGGAAGCATACTTGCATACTCTGAGTGCTCAACGATTGCGCTGGATTTCAGAAGTTCGTTGCGGTTGAGGTTCTTCACCCGGTCAACATACTTCCCAAATACTTCTCCGTTAAAATTCTTCTGGTCAAAAAGTGACATTTGTATTCTCCTTTTCACATATACTGTTCAATGTCCAGCCCCGGATTCTCATTCTTCATCTTCATCAGCTCCGACATGGTGTACTTCTTTCCTCCTGCTGGCTGTGCGCGTCCTATGGGCTGTGTAAATCTCGCCGCGTTCTGCTGCGCTTTGATCTGCTCGTCATCGACAAACGCCGAAGCATCTTTTTCCTTCATCTGGGCAATAAGGTCATTCAGCCCGAGAATCTTTCCATCCTTTAGCTTCAGCCCAGCATCCTTGACCTCCGCCATGATGGCTCTTTTTGCTGCTTCGCTGGAGAATTTGATTCCTTCAAACTCTGTTTTCAAAGCGTCCGCAAAATCTCTTTCGTACAGCTTCGCCTGTGCATCTTTCTCGGCATCCTCAGCCTTCTTTTTCCAGTCAGACAGTTCCTTCTGCATAGTGTCCAGGTCAACACCTTCAAAGCCTTTCAGAGTGGTTTCTGCCGTCTCGGCCTTCTCCTTCCAGGTGTCCCGGTCGGTCTCAACCTTTCCCAGCTTCTTTTCATGTTCAGCTTTCGTGATGTAATTCTCTGCCACCTTTTTTGTAAGGTTTTCTTTCTTGTCTGCCGGAACTTCAATTCCCAGTTCTGTCAAAATCGCTTCGATATTCTGCATTCTTATCCTCCTAAACGTGATTAATTAACCGCCCGTCAGCGGTATGGATTAAGCCCGATAAACCACGGGCGAGGTAGTTGGGAAAAGAGGAATCGAACCTCTGGCACGCGGCTTATAAGGCCGCCGCTCTACCTACTGAGCTATTTCCCAAAAACGCCCGGGGGTAGCGAACCGGGCGAAAAGCGTAATGATCGGCGCCGTCTCAACAATGCGCCTACATCGTGTGCCGGGACTCGAACCCGGCTGTATGCCTTTCACGATTGCTGGAATTACATTGAGAATGAAGAGTCCCACGATTGCATTTCGCGGGATTGCACACAGACGGAATCGAACCGCATTTTCAACCTTCCGTTAAGGCTGTGCGCAACTCATCTGAAAGGAGGTATGTAACAAATATTGGAAAAGTATGGCTTGCGCGGGGTTATGCAAATCCATACTATAAATGTCATATTGCTTCCTTGATACTATTTTACCACATTTTCCATTTTTACCTCTCAGCACGTTTTTTCGTTTTCAAAAAGCGGTGAGTCTCCCCACCGCCCTCATTTACATCATCTTACGCAGTTTGTCCATATAACGAGATATGGTCTCCCGTTCTTCCCGACAGTCCGCATCTTTTGACAGGTCTCCCAGTTCTTCCGTCAGTGCATCCATGTGCTCCTCTAGGGCGGCCAGCATACGCCGCTTGCAGTCCTCGGATTTACCATTACGGTAAGACTGTTTGCTGTCCATATACTCAGCATACGGGTCGTTGGCACCATTGGCCCGGCTGTAATGGCCTCTTACATAATGCTCGCCACGGCGGGCGTAAGAGGACCCGTTTTCATAGTCCGGCATGGTTCTTCCGTCCTCCCGGCTGTACCGTCCCATACTGTCACGTTTCCGTCTCTCGCTGTAATCGCTCTGGCCACGGCTGCCTTCCATCTCGTCAAGGACCGCATTGTAATAGCCCTCTTTGCATTTCCAGTATTCAACGTTCTCCATGTCCTTCAGCATGTCGATAAGTTTGTATGCGGTTTCAAGGTTCCCTGTGTTCAGACCCTTTTCCGCGATTTTATCCAGTTCCTCCCGGATATTCTGCATTAATTTATAACTCATGGTCTGCCCTCCTTAACCGCATACCCGGACAGCTGTAATGTTCGGGTTGTCTACCAGGACCGGAATCGTTCCGGCGTTTTTAACGGAAACGTTTTCGCAGCATCCGCAGAACACGTCAACGTATGTCTGGGACGATACATTAAAATACTGTTCTACGGCTGCCGGAGTAGCGCGCATGACCGTCCCGCCGAGGATTTCTCCGTCTCTGGCGATTCCCAGGGCTACTTCTCCTACCGTTTCTCCGGTCGGTACTGCGACATTACCGGAAAATGTAACCAGATATCTACCGGGCTTCGCAAGCGTGATCTGTGCGCTCCCGGCCCTGTGCCTTTCTGCACATCCGCCCTTTGTGGCAACCACCGAAAACGGGATTGACTGTCCCATCGGCACAGTGACTGGCGCTGTATTTACTAACTCAATCATAATATTCTCCCTTCTGCGCAAAAGGACAGGCTTTGCGGCCTGTCCATCTGCGTAATAACGGCATCAGCCGAACATCATAGCAAAACGCTACGAAGATACTCAATATGCAGTTTTAGCATCCGCATCCTGTATTACAACCACATCCGCCGCCAAAGCTAAAGCCTGTCGGGTTGATGATGGATGTGTACGGGGACATTACCGGATAAGAGGGTACCGGTGTAGGTCTCAGCGCATTAATAATGCTGTTGGTCTGTGCATTGTTGGACAGCTGAAGCTGTGCGGACTGTAACTCAGTCTGTAAGGACTGGATCTTGTCCTGCGTGAACAGATCAATGATACGCTGGGTCCCGGCATTCTGCGCCTCGATCACATCGCGGAATCCGTTGTTTACGGTATTCTGGAGGATGTTGGTCTGGGCTGCCATGTTGTAGTTTACGCCAGCGATTGCCTCTCTGGTGTCGCAGCAACACTGCTGCATCTGATAACCCAGATTGGACAGATTCGCATTTACACCAGCAAGGCCGTTGCAAAGCTGACCGGAAAGGTTCTGGATACCGTTTTCGATTCCCTGTGTGGACAGTGCCGCGTCGATATCAGCGCGGGTTGCATATCCCTGGAATGCCGGAGAGTTTGCGCCTCCACCATTTCCGCCCCAGCCGCCGAAGCCGCCCCAGCCAAACATACCGAAAATTAAAAAAAGGATGATCCAGGCTCCCCAATCTCCACCGAAGCCGTCATTTCTCCCTGTGCCGCCAGTTAAAACGGCAACATCAGAAGCAGTTAATCCGTCTGTCATAGTAATAATCTCCTCCGATTATGATATTTACAAACCGTGTGCACCCGGTTATGTACTATTTAAAAAAGCCTTTGAATACGCCCTGCATCTGTTGAGCCATCTGCTGGGCCTGGTTAAGTTGCTGCTGGCTTATCCGGCCAGACTGTAACAGTTTATTGATCTCCTCATTGGGGTTCCTACCTTCCATTTCTTTCCGGAAACGCTGGAACTGTTCCATCATTCCAGATGGGCCCCCACCATTCAAAGCGTTAAACAATGGATTCGCCATGCTTACCTCCTTCTGGCTTTGTTGCCGATTCAAGATAGCTGTACAATTCTTCGTATTTGCCCCGTAAATCGTCATATTCCTGTCTGGTAACATATTTATCGTCCAGATTTATTTCGGCCTGTTTCTGCGGCTCCTGCGAGCCCAAAACAACCTCTTTATAAGCAAACGTCCGGAGCGTCGGCATCCCGGCGGCATCTGTGGTCTTTATGTAAAAATTGGAAGTTTCGGAATCCATCAGAAGGACGCTTGTGTTTGGAGCCACAAGATACGACTTGGCCCCCGCCTCGCCCTGGACCCACAAAATCCCCTGGTTTACTTGCTGGGATTGCTGCGGTTGCTGATACTGGGCCTGCATCTGCGCCAGCCGGTCCATTTGCGGCTGTAATGGATTCATTTGCCCAAACTGATATGGATTGTACCCATATCCAGGCGTGTATGGTAATGCCATGCCTGTCCCTCCTATGACTAAATCAATGACTTTGTATGACTAAATTATGGCATAAAAAATAAGCCTCTGACAGGCTCTTAAAGTGCTGTTAAAGGCTTTAAAAAGTATATAAAAAGTGCTATTATATTCTAAAAAATAGGAGGACTATATTATGTTTATCTATCGGCCTCATCGCGGAGGATTAGAAGAAGCAATGAGAGAAAAGAAAGTTTTCAATTCAAAAGAAGAGATGTTCAATAACATTTTAGCAGAATGGCATGGGCTTATATCTTTTGAGGATTTATCCTTAAGTGAAATACTGGGTGATGATAGTCGAATAGGCTGGAAAGACTGTCGCTATGTTCTAACACAAAGATGTGGAGGCGAAAATTACTCCATCCCTCAAGCTATCGGATATTGCTCTGAAAAATGGGAATAGCATAAAAACTATTCCCTGTTAATTACTTTTGGCCAGTAAACCTTGTTTATCCACTCATTCATGCGTTTACTGTCTGTCAACTGTATAATCTTATTATTTACTCTTCGGCTAATCTTCTTGACATTTGTCATTTCACAGTGCATAATCTCCGCACATTGTTCCAGAGGTACGCCCTTCTTTCTGAGATCAAAAAGCGCGGATTCCTGTGGGCTGAAATTGCAAAATTCTTCGTAATATGCCAGCTGTGGCACCGTGAAATCATATACCTTCAAAAAGATTCTCCTTACTGCGTCTGTGCCAGATAGGAAATGAGCTTGTCTCTCGTTTTTTTTAACTGCTCCACGTTGTTCCCGGATATCTGGCTGTTAAGCATAGTCACCAGCGTTTCCATGATGAGGCTGTCTCTTTCTCTGATTTCCTGCATGGCCTCATAATCTCTTTTGTCGTGTCTTTCCAGTGTCTCCACCCGGTCATTTAGTTTAACCGCCGGAGCAATCCACTTGTGGATCACCGCCGCCGCACCGCCAATAACGGAAATACCTCCGCAAATTGCAAGTATCGTCTGTACTGTCTCCATTACGTCCATGTATCAGTCCTCCGGTTCAAAATATTGGCATATTTTACAATCCTCGTCTGGGTCCGGAAAGTCACAACACATTTTGCACTGGTCATTACAACATACTTCATTACAGAAATATTTACAGCCTTCTTTGTCATAAACATCTACTTTGTATGTTCCGTCCGGAAGTTGCTCTAGCCATCTACTCATATTATCTCTCCCAGTAATAAATCGGTATCTCCTGTCCGCTGTCCCATGTGTCCCAATAAAATCCGTCCTGTACGCACACCACATGGCCGTCGATAGCCAGGATGTAAGTTCCCACCGGATGATCCCGGCAGAAGTCGTCTACGGTGTACACATACTGGCTGTGGTCGTCCACGATGTTCCGACGGAATCCATGATCCCGGAGATATGCTCCCCAAACAACATTGGCAGACGGCATATCCGATAGCTGACAGGCTTTGACCATCACGCCGGAAAACGCCGTCTCCCAGTCAATGTCAAGGGCCTTGCATATTGCCCGGATAACGCAATCGCCCACTCGCCTGGCGCTAGGATTAGGATTGAATTTTTTCCATCTGCTCACTTCTTGCGCTCCCTTTCTTCACTGTCCTTTTTCCGCTTGCGTTTTTCTTCTTCCTCTTCTTCTCTCCTCCGCCTAATTGCATTGGTTTGATTCGCTGCTATAATCCCTTGTATCATAATTGGCATAATCATTCCCCTTTCGCATTCTGATACCGCCGTGCCGCCCCTCTGGCCTTTGCGGCCTGTTCGCGGTTCCATCTTGCAATCTGGAGGCGTTCTGAAAGCGGCCGCAAACTGTTTTCTTTGCAAAACTCATTGTATGCTTTATTCTGCCGGGACAGGAGATAGGATTTTCGGTCAAGGGTCTGTTGCAATTCAAACCTTGCCGCCTCGTCCTGGCATTTATCCACGGCCTCTTGTAGCCCCATGACCTCCCGCTTTGTCTTGCGGACACGACGCTCAAGGGCGCGCTGGCGTTGCTCCAGTTTCTCCACGCGGACATTATCAGCGGTCTGTATGTCGGCATACGGATTATTCACACCATCCCCAGATCCGAACGAATGGCGGCAGTTGTACCCCGAAAGACCTACACCAGTTCCGTACCCTGTCCGCTCATAGAAGTTTGGAAAGTGTTTATCACGCCCGGTCCGGCTGTAAAACTGTCCTTGCCACCACAGATGATTGCCCGGATTCTGCCCGCCGTCCCCCGTTCTGGCCCCGATGTGAGCCGACACAAGGATGATATCCCAGTCCATTTCCTCCATGCGCTTGATTGATATATCTCCGGCGGCCTGGGCTATCCCGGTACGCACGGCCCGCGCTGTGGCGACCTCTATGGTATCTCGGTGACCGGAAGGGTAGTCCACATATACTCCGCCGCTTGCAACGGCCTCCACGGCCTCTCTGACGGCCTGTGAGTAGCTTGTGGCCCCGCTCATGACTTTATTATAGGCAAAATCACATTCGTTCAGAAAAAGCTTCTGTGCGGCTTCTGCGGTGCTGCGGGTCATGTTCCGCCATTCCCCCAGAGTGGCGTTGTAGTTTCGTTCCATGAGCCGGATCAGCGCCGGGGATTGTGTCAGCGGCATGGGAGACAGCCCGGCGGCCTGGTATATCTTGTCATCGTATTCCAGGGCCTTGACTCCGGCCTCTTCCATAGCCGCCTTGATTTCTTTCTCCTGCCGCTTTGTGTACTTCGCCAGCTCTGCTGTGATGTCCTGTAAAAGGTATCCGCTGTCCTGTAACACCTGGATACGCCACGCATCGGAGGAGGTAAGGAGGTAATCGTCCCCTCGCCCAATGCGTATCATCATTCGGTCTACAATCTGGCGGATTATGTATTCATGGAGCTGGGAAGCAATGTTTTCTGCCCCGTCCACTATATGCTGGAGATAATGAGGATCAAGCATTAGCAACAGCTCCTTGCAAGCCGAGTGTAACGCGTCATTTTCCAGACCTCCCTCTTTTCCAGTCCGGTACATTTGCTCAATATCTTCACAACTTTATATCTTCGTGAGGTTGGATAATCATAGTTCTCTTGGATCTCTTCAAAGGCAAGCCTAATATCGTCTACCATTCCAATTAATTTCTTGCAGACTTCGCAGCATATTCTTCCAACCACTTCGGCCAGCTTCATAAGCCCATTCCATGCATGAGATACAGCTTTACCCATGCTTTCAATCATTCGCAAATTGCGCTTAAACTCCACTACCATCATGCCGGAGCTTTCAATCTGTTCCTTCTCCACCTCTGTAAATGCGTATATCATATCTTACTCCTCCTGGAAAAATCCCGGTTCTTCTTTCGGCTGTGCCGCCGTCACCATTGCTGCCGCTTCTTCCGGCGTGAATCCCTCATATTTTTCAAGGTAATACTCTTTTGTGTAAAACCCTTGTAATGTAAGCTGGTACGCCCTCGCCCTGTCCTCGTCAAAATTATATGTAATGTCCCCGAAGCTGTACACCACATCATAATTACCTTTGGGGGCTAACCCATACCCATCTGCATACACAGACATTGCGTAGATAGCATCATTCAGACAGCTTTCCAGCTTGTCCCGGACATCCTTGATAAACTGGATCGTCCGCTGCTGCTCCGCTTCAACGCCTGTCGCTGTCTGGATCCCGGAGGATTCGTTGAATACGAAATACCCGTTAGAAAAGCCGCACTTGTACCCGATCTGGGACAGAAGGGCATTAATCCCGGAAAGCCTGGTATCAGTGTTAAGCTGCGGGTTAATCTCCTGGTAAAACTCCTCCGGGCTGTTACCAAACACATTCTTGACATAATGCGGCATCTTCACATCCGCAACACGTCCATTAAGGCTTTTCCCGCTGTCGTACATAAGCCGGTCATCTGCCAGGATTATCTTTTCGCTGTCATAGACCTCTCCTGCGTTTCGGCTGTATGCGATATCCAGGTCCTTCATTTCTTCGATGGCCGACGCAAAAACAGGCATCCCAAGTGGAGAAGCAAGGTCTATATTATTCGCTCCGGGAGTTCGGAACACCCCGAACATGGAGGAATCTAACCGCTCGTTGTTGTCTTTTATAATCCGCTCAATCGGGGCCAGATGCGCCCATCTTGTGTCGGTTATCGCAATCGGGTCACCGATAGAGCTCGAATTTTTGGAAACGTAGGTTTTATTTTCGATGTAGTACGGATATACCGTCTTTCCATCTTCATGTTCTGCCACGAAATTATGGTACTCCAGGCGAGTGTAGTATTTATCGTTTTCCTCATATGTTTCCCGGAAAACGATTCCCGTAATATTGTTGTTCCCGTCCGTCTCCGTCACCATGAAATTAAGAGGGGAGACAAAGTCGAACCCATCATCCGTAGGTTTGATAATGATTGTGCCGTATGCACATCCATACTCTACCCAGTCACGAAGATTATAATACGCCTTATCAATCTGCTCCTGGAGCCATTTCCCACGCTCCCCGCCGCTGACCTGTATCTTAATCCCCAACATAACAAGACGCGCTGTCTCAGAGCATACAGACTTTGCAAAGTTGATGGTCTTAATTCTCTCCTCTGCGTCCAACCAGTACGGAGTTCCCTGGTAAATGTTCGCCCATTCTGAGATTTTTGTCAGCATCTGCGCCGATGCGATATCCTTTACCCGGAAATCTTTTTCTGCTTGTTTTCTGAATATCATCCCTATCCACCTTTTTACTGTTGCGATAATTCCCATTATGCGCTGTGTCCTCTCCTCATAGCCATCGGAGATATTGCATAGCGGAGAGCGTCGATCCAGTGATCGTTGCCGTCCGGGTAATCTGCTATCACTTCTCCGTTGCCGTCTACTTCATGTTCGTATTCTGTAATTTCCTTGTATGCCCGTGGTGTTCTGGCCGGATCAATAACAATCGTCCGGCACTGTAACCACTCAAAGGTGTACTTCCGGCTCCCCGGCGTTACAATGGCGTTTCTGGCCGGGATCCCGGCGTCCCGAAGGTCCACAATGCTTTCCTGTTCATCCACGCCGCACATCAGAGCATAATCGTCATACCCCTTGTCCTTTATCATCTGCGCCATGTCTGCATTTCTGATCTTGCACCCGCCCAGCTCATCCAGTAGGACAATCTGCTCCTTATTGGGCACATAGGCGGCCCGGATAAAGGCTTTCGGGTCCGGGTACCATCCGAAGTCTTGCCCTTGATAGATTGACTGGTATGTCTGGATCTCCTCGTCGGTTATCGTGCGGATCTCCAGCATGTCAAAGATATTGGTTCCCAGGCCCACCGGCTCGCCCAGGTACTCGTGTCGATATGCCCGCTCATTTGTGGCCTTTAAATGCTCGGCGTCGGCTATAAACTGGTCTCCCAGCCAATCCGCCGGAACGCTTGTATAATCGCTCTTGTGCCTGTAACTGTCCTTTCTCGGCTCGTTGATGTACACATTTGCCCAGTTACTACGACTGATAGGTGGGTTAAAGGATTTGAACACCACAAACTTACTCCCACCGCGGAGAATAGACTGCTGTACTGTACGTATTTCTTCGATTCCAGAGAACTCATCCAATTCCTCCAGCCAGAGGTATTTGAAATATCCCCGGCTGGTCTTGATGGACTTCGTTTTCTTCGCTTTGTCCAGCCCCCGGAAGATAATTTTCTGTCCCGTGGGCCTATATACATACTGCATGGGGCTGACGCTGGAGGCCCACAGGTCATTGGCTCCCAGTGCGTCAATCGCCCATGCAATCTGTTCAAACACGGATTCCCGAAGGGTATTCCCCACCTTACGGAATACTACCGCGTTGCTGAAAATGCCGTCCTTTGCGTCCTGCATCATACCCAGTACGATTTCCACGGAGATGAAAGAGGATTTACAGCTACCGCGACCGCCATAGCACGTATAATAAGTGTGCTTGCCATCCAGTATGTCCCAGTGGACGGGGTAAAAGGCGGGGGCTATGATGTCTGTAAGCTGGATTTCGTCAGGCATCATTCTTCCACATGACAGGTATTTGTAAGTTTCTTATAAACATCCTCATAGAGTTCCTGCTTGTCTCCATTGAATGTGTATTCTGCATAAATACCATCACCAGAAACCGTAGTAGAAGCCAGACATTTGTAATTCTGCAATGTCTTACAGCTCCAAACAATAAATACATCTCCTAAATCGATTGGTGTTTCGGGTCTGTTTTTGTTGTACCACTCCACCAGTTTCTTCTGGCAAACACTTTCAAAATGCTTCATTCCTGTAATAATCATATCTTTACTCCTTTTCTGGTCTTGGTATATTATTTACGATAACGATGCCGCCGGTATCTGTTTCTTCTTCCTTCTTATCTGCGTCCCACCCCTTGAAATTGTTCCGCAAACTGAATTGTGCGCCACTGGTTCCGTCCTTATCGAATAGCCGTTCCTCGGCGTACTGCTCAACTCTAGCTTTCGCGCGCGTAATCGTGTCACAAAATTCTTTCTTTCCTTGGTATCTAAGCAGAGAAAGTCTGTTTGTAAATCCCAGCGCAAGGGCAAGTCCTGTCACCGTAGGCGGCCTCTTATCAACGATAACAGGATATCCCCATTTGTTGTATATCTGGTTCCCTTCGTCGTCAGTGAGTGGGCGGCCTTCGCAGTCCTTGAAATACTGTTCAATTTTTTCTTCTATTTCCTCTTTGCTTTTAAATTTTGGAGGTCTTCCCACATTACCCACTACCAACCGCCTGCCTTTTTCTTATTCTGCTCATCATCATTGCATAAGGAAGCTGATCTTTGTGTTCCTCTGCATGACATTCATCACAGAGACACGCCCCGTTATTTAAGTCGATTCTTCCCTTTGGATATATCGCCCACGGTATTTTATGATGTGCCTCCAGATGTTCTGTGCGTCCGCATTTTTCACACTTTCCGCGCTTAACAACAGCCCGTTTCCAGCGCAACACATATCTATCATTTCGGTCACATACCGTAGCGCTTCCCTCCAACCAGTTATCTAGTGTATCTTCCTTCACAAGGCGCTTTAAAAGTTCATATGCTGCCTCTTTCTGTACCTTAGTTGTCTTTTCATGACATATACAGATATATGCATCAATAATTACCAGCTCTGGATCAACAACATCTTTGTATCTATATACATAGAAGTGCCTAGTATCATAGAAATTTATCATTTCCCTCAATGCTTGAAGGGCAACTTCATCTTCTTTACTTCTATTTTGATTTTCCATATTCCCTCCCGCATTTTAAATACTCATCCGCAAACGCCTTTTGCTTTGGTGTAAGCATTTATCCACCACCTTCGATCATTTTGTCCACACAAGCATTCCACCCGGCGTTATACATCCAATCTATCACACGCTTTCCGGATTCCGTTTGCATCGGGCATTTTTCTGGAAATTTCTTCACCGGACACCAATCCGGTTTTCCCGGTCTCTCATAAGAGCAGAATCGATCCACTTCTACGTTTTCGATCCCGCAAAACCTTTTCCCCTGTATCATCTGCCTGTTATCATAGTCGCGCTCGTGGCAGAAATCACAGTTTAAACAGCTTTCTGGGAAGTCTACGGTTACAAATCCGTCGGGCGCATCCGGTTTCTTCTTTTCCGCAGCAGCCTCTTCGAGCATCTTAAGTTTTGCCAGTGCCATCCCAATATTCTGTGACATTACATAGGGCAGATTGTTCTGGATCCGCGAGAAATCTTCCAACGCCACCTCAGAAAAGTTATCATCCCAGGAAAACGGCTCCGCCTTGATTGTAAATTCTGGATTATCCATTCTTCCATCCTTTCGTCTGTTCCCAGTGTTTATCGGACAACATTTTTACAATAATGTCTTTAGCGGCATTAAACCCCTCGCAAAAATCGTTACTGACATTTTCGATATAATCAGAATCGTATTCATATTCTTCCATGATTTTCTTGATTTTTTTCTTATCTCTTTTGCACGTTGATTGCGAATATCCTGGAATTTTATGAATAATATCAATGTATGCATGATTATTCATATCTTTCACTCTCTTATTTGCTCCCACACATCCGCCAGACACTTCACCGCCTCAACCGCACTCGCCGTCCGCAATATCTCATAGTCCCTCATCCGCCAACCGTTTCGCGTTTCCTGGAGTGTAGGCGTCGACAATATCCACATGGTTATCATGCGCCCCTGCTCCGGGCTATAAAATTGACTGGTTCCGATTTTGACAATAAGGCCAGTGGAGAGGATCGCACGTTGAAGTTTTTTAAGCGTCAAATTAAGATTCATCTTCTCATTCCTTTATCTTAATTTTACCACAATTCCGCGTGCTACCTCTCCTCACATTTTCAGCCCTTCCACTGTCCCGTCATGCGGAGCCAGTGGTAAAATTTGGCCATTGTGCCGCGCTTGTATGAGTAAAAATCGTCCTCCGTAACAGGGATGTTCCAGCCTTTTTTTATCAGTGTGCGGTATCCCTCGCCCTCTTTGGTAATAGACTCGCATACAGCCTTCTCGAGGCCAGGAGCCGCGCTTTTTGCGCAGTTGTAGAGGACGGAATACTCCCCCGGCTTCAAGTCCCGGCAGCGCTCCTTTAATCTGCCCTCGTCTCCTGGAAATACTTCCAGGTCAATGAGTGTCTTTTCCCTCGTCCGTATACTTATCCACCCCACCTTCGCTTATTTTCCCCTCTTAATCCTCCGGCTTTTCTTCTTACTTCCGCACATGACAAATTTGCCACAAGAATTAACCTGTTTTCCGTAGATAAATTTGTTGAAATTAGTTCTGCTCATTTTCCCTCCTATTCCATGCTTTGACCGCCATTTCATCAGACCAACACAATCCGGTTGTTGAAGAACATTTATTGCATGTTATCTGATACGCCCACAATCTGTTTTCTGTGTCTCTTACCGCTTCTGTATCTACACTCAAAGACGCTTCTCCGCCGCAAAACGGACATGGTTTAAGTTTTTCACTCATTCTTTTCCTCCATAAAATCAAATATTGTCATCTGCTGCTCTTCCCAAAAGAACCGTTCCTCCCAGTCATGAATGCTAGTGTTGGTAAGCATATTCCATTTGTTACCGATAAGGTTCGGTTCATTTTCAAGTTTCAGAAGTTTGTCCCATAAATCTCTATGGTTTGTTCTAAGATGCTTTAATTCCTCACGTCGCATATTGGGGCAGAACCAACAACCGCCACGGTTCGTAAATCGGTAAATAGGGGATAATAAATCGTATTTCTTGCATAACTCAAATCCCATTTTCTCCGTATATCCGTATTTTTCAAGCAAAGATACTTTGTTTCCAGAATTTACGATACGCTCCATTCTGACAGGCTCATCAATAGCAATTCCTATATATTGGGTAAAATCTTTTGCGTAACCATTCAGGAAATCTCTTATCTGCGGAATTTTGCAATCACGATTGATTAAGCATTTTCCCGCCATAGGAAAACCCAGCTTTCTTCCTATTCGCTTCCCCTTGGTTGCAATATGATGAAAACAATCCAAATAGGTCTTTTTGGAATGAAGGATCTTTACCTCGTATCCCCATTCCTCAAACTTCGGAATTGCCTTGTTCTTGATAAAGTCAATATGCTCTGGAAGTTCGCCGCTGGTATTTTCATCAAACATAACCTCGGAAAAGATTATCAAATCAAGAGGTTCGTTATGCTCATGTGCCAGAATAATACTTGCTGTGCTGTCCTTGCCCCCAGACCACGAAGCTATATATTTCATTCGTTGCATCTCCTTAATTTCTCAATCTTCTTTTCAATCGGATTCACAACCAGTTCCATAACATCACTTGCATAATTGTCTTTCCAAAACTTTTCTCTTTTCCAAAACCATTTTTTGTGTACTATTTCAATAATACAACTACATCCTATTTTTTCTAATGCGCTCAAATGCCCATTACAATTTCTTTGTTCATACCATGTTTCAAATTCCTTGAATGTCATTTTCCTTCCTCCAAAAGCTCATTGAACTTCTCAAAAGCCCTCTGAGATACCTTGTTATTCTGCTTCTCCGGCTTCAGATTTACGGATAAGTGGGTGGTGATAATATGTCCAAGTTCCCTTGCCATGTTTTTCCTCCCCTGGGCCAGCCCGTCACGGTATCCTTTTGCCGGGCGGAAGTCATTGATTTTCTCTTTTCCCTCTCCCTGTCCTCCGGCGGTCTTGTTGTATCGGCACTGATAGCCGCGCCTCGTGTATTCCAGGATCCAATATTGCTCCCACTTGTCTAATTCTGATTCCGGGTAATGCCGGATCCCGATTTTCCATCCGTAAGGATTCTCCTCGCTCTGGAATCCTCGCTTTTTGAGGCTGAGATCTATGTGCTGGTATCCAGTGAGATGACTACACATCCGCTGCATGATATGTACTGCTTGGCCTATGTAAAAATAATTGATTCCGTTTTCATCGGTCCGGGTCAGAAAATAGATTCCACTGTTATCATCCAGGTTTGGATTGATTTTCAGCAGCCGTTCCCGGTTCTTTCGCTCTATCGCCTTTACTTTGGCAATATTCTTATACTGTCTCACTCTTCGCTTCCTTCCCCTTATACGGTTCTGGCAACGGCATCCAGGCATTGACAATCAGCCCATAGCTTTTGCATGGGTAATATCCGTATCCCATATAAAACTTCCCTCCCTCATCGTTGCCCTCGTACCTTCCGATATCTGGATGATCAAAATTTTCAAATGATACCAGGACATATGATCCATTTTCAGGTGTCGATCATCCGGGAGAATCTATTTTGAGGATTCTAAGTGCCGTTTCAAATTGTTAAAATTCTCCCCCACTTCACAACCGTTTCTCCACGGCACATCTACCAATTCCGGATGCTCCACTGTCTGGTTCAGCGCCCACATAAGATTCCAGGCGGCCGCCCTCAGATGGGGCTCGTCCGTGTCCCCCCGCATATACTTGACCAGGTGCCGTATGGCAGAATCGCAAAGACTGTGCTGCGGGATTCCTTTATCTACGTTGTGTTCCCCATACTTTAAGGCCCCCTCCTCGCAGTGCTTTGACAACTCGATCAGCGCCGACAGAGGAAGGAGATCCATCCTCCCCTTACCGGCGTGCATATCCCGGACAGCTCCGGTGTCAAATTGTGTACGGTCTCCGCTGTCTTTAATCATCGCTTATCCTCCTCACTAGCATTAATTAAATCCGCCCACAGTACGCTCTCGCACACCCCGCTCTTGAGCTGTACATGGACAAAATGCTCGTAAATGCCGATAACTGTCGCTTTTCTTTGTACCCCAGTCTTAACTGCGTACAAAGAGTCCTTTGCGCTTCCCTTTTGGGTCATTATCGTGACCTTTGATCCGATCTTAATTTTCTTTTTTGCCTCTGCTACATTACGGATTATCACTGGTCTCCCTCCTGTTTTTGATATCATCCCAGATCATCGCCTCATAGTTATTTTCCCGACTCTCAAAATTGTCAAATCTGTTTTTTGCGGGTTTAGAATACGCTTTTGGTTGCGTTGGGGCTCTATTTTGTGATCGGGACAACCAACTGTGGATAAATCGTCTGATGCCTCTTTTCGTTTTGCGGTTACAAGGATTCCCCATTGACCATCCAACCATATTACGGATTTCTTGTCTGCAATCTATGCCCGGATAGAGCTGCTGGAACTCGTCCACGTCGTTCTCCGTCACGTTGTACAGGGATCCGTCATTCAAAGGGATTTGTGCAAATGTAGGGCTGGCCGGAGTGGATGTTTCCAGCTCCGGGCATAATTCTTTTATATTTTCTTTTTCCTTTACATTTACATTTTCCTTTACATTAACATTTACATTAGGTTTTTCATTTTCATAACCACTGGTTTTTATATTTTCTTCATTTTCATAACCACTGGTTTTTATCGACGGCCTTCCACCCTTTTTTCCATCATTTTTGCGCTTGATATTGGCGTCAATTTGAGGTTTTGCCATATCATAGGCAACCATATACAGGCCCTCTTCTTCTGGCTCTGTTCCGTCCAAGCCGTAATCAACGATGGCCCATAGAGCCTTTAGCTGTTCGGCTTCCGGCAGCCGCTTGATTGCTTTCGCAAAACTACGGTAAAATATGAGGCTGTCCCGCTCCGCATTATCCATTTCCTCCTCCAAACATTTCCATTTGTCCAGGAATCATATTTTGCATGCTCTTTATAAAACGCTCAGATCCCTTTGTAGAGGCTTTTATGGCTCTTGCCCTGTTATTCTGCCTCCGTATCCATTCAGCCGCTTCTACGGCTCCCTGGGCCGTCCTGGATGGTTTATAATATCCACTCCCATTGTGGAGCTCTATGATGGAGTGTTTTTTTCTCAAACTTTCGATTGCTGCTCTGACCAAGCGGTCATGATATCCTGTCAAAATGGTCAACTCATATCGGCTCACAGCATTCTCTGATCCAGTACCTATGCAGTTATAGACTCTGGACTTTACAGCATCAAAATCTTTCCTTTGTTTCATTCCTCCTCCTTTCCGGCCCGGCTTATGCCGGACCAGGAGTAATATAAATGGCATCTAATACTGTGACATATTATTCCGCCACCAGAAGGCTATAAATAGGATTTTCCGAACTCGGAAACAAACTGTTGCCGGGTTCCGTGCTTGCTCTCATAATCACGCTGACACGCAGCCTTAAGGTATCCATCAAGTTTCTTGTTCTCTGGTGTAGGTCTGAACCTTGCCCCGTTAGGATGCATGTCATATCTCAGTGGGATTACATATCCATACTTTTCGGATCTGGACCGGTTGGCTCCTCCAAATACATGATGTCTCTCAATCTGGAGAGACCCAGTAAAATAGCAATGGTCCATATCGTCCGTAAAGATGCTCCACAGCTTTTTCAGATTCCCCACTCCCTTCTCATTCGTTCAATTTCATCCGGCGGCAAGGTCTCAATCCCCATTTCCTTGCACTCTGATACGATTCCGTCGATAAAACTGGCCATCTCCTTAGAGTCAAAGGTACTGGAGCCAAAATAGCATTGCAGCTGGATCCCGGAGCTTCCGTTGACCTGTATGGGGCCGAGGACTTTAACAGTCCTCCACTCGCCCTTGACACGCTCTACCGCCTCTGGCCTTACGATGATATGTGTAAAAACAGGGCTGTATCGCTCCAGCATCATCAAATAAACGGACCACTTGTCAGTATGTATGGCCTCTGCAATCTTTTGCATCAGCACCCAGGCATATGCATTGGCATCCAGGCTCCGCTTTTCCCGGTGTATTTTTGCTGTTAAATTAAGCAGCTTATCCCGGATTTTATCTATGGATGCAGTTATGTCCTCGTTGATTTCAAACGTTACTTCCCATTTCCTACTGATCCAGTTTTTTGATACAGATTTCAGTTTACCTGTACACTCCATTTAATCACGCTCCTATTTCCAGGGAGTGTCCTTATTCTCTCCATCTGGAGGAACCGTTCCGGGAACAGGAGTGCTCTGGTCCTTAGATGGAGTACGGGAGAAACTCTGCATAGCAATCTCATACTGTTCAACCGTCAGTTCAGCTAAGCTCCTTGCCCCAATTACTTTCAAAATAGCCGACTTCGGTTTCCCGATTCTTGTGCATTCTTCAATAAATTTCTTCCTCATGTCATCCGTGGCATATATAGGTGCTGATGGATCCGGAGTATCACTATCTGGGTCTTTCATTTCTTCTGTTGGGATGCAAAACACTTGGAAACAGGCGTATTTAAACGCTATACTCATAGCTTTGTTTGTAGCCTTATCCCCGCTGTCCATTCCTTCTCCTATTGTTACGGCGGTAAGAGAGGACCCATCTTCGGCGTAAAATGTGTACTTTACTCGGCAGATGGAATAAATAAGATTCCCGCCTTTATTTGTCTGCCGTTCTTCTCGTTTTTGTTCTAAAACTTCTGGGACGATAAAAAGTCTGTGCTTTACAAACGCCGGGCTTAACGCATTCATTACCGCGTCTATTCCACGGTACATAAAATTTTGCTGATTGTTTTTACTGTTCTTGCCAATAGCCCCAATTTCTTCCATGACTGCGGTAATGGTCTCATAGATATTTTTTTTCTCCATGTTTGACCTCCCTATTTGATCTGCAAGTTCTGTTTTTCTACAAGCCAGGCCCCTTCAATTTTCTGGCCGGCCTTCAGTAGCTTTTTAAGCTCTGCCTTGTTGACCTCTGGCTCTTTCACTCTGATGCATTTTTCCGGGAGACTCATTACGTTTCCTTCAAACTCAGCAGACTCTGATTTTCTCCACGATGCTTCTACACGATCTGTCTTAAATTTTTTACCTTCAAGGGCTTTAGATACATAGCGCTTCAGACTTTCCGCTTTTCTTTCTGCCCTTTTCTGGCGAGCATCAAAGGACATTTTCTCTGCCTTAAGGGCTTCAGCCTCGGCAGAAAGGTTCTTAATCCACAGCAAGATGTTCTCCGTCTTTTCAGCCAGGGCCATTTCGAGACCATCAATGGCGGCATAGGCTTCATTATCTAAAATTTCCCCGGTCTCCATATCTACTGCATTTTCATATGCCGCCATGAGAGCGGCATCAATTTCATATAAGTTCATATATTTCCTCCAGATCCACTGATTTTTCAAATTCTGATTCGTATTCCGTGCGCTGTTTGCGCATCCGCTGGATGGCCTTGTCCCGACACCTCCAGCACAATCGGCCAGCCTCCTCCAGATACGCACCACAGGCATCGCATCTGTCCAACATATTATTCATTTTTCTCTTTCGCATCCTCCAGTTTTATCCAGATCCGGCATTTGTCTTTAAGGGAAATTGGCTCGTTTGTCCTCTCATAGAAGATATCCCGTTGTACAAGACCAACGATATACTCATGCTCCTCCTTTGACAAAAACGTCAAAATCTCTTTACTTGCCATTGATATCCCCTCTCCTATCTGCTATACTTACCCTTGTAAGTTATTTTTTCTGCGCCCACCGGAGTTGCCACTCCAGGGCGCTTTTTCTTTCCCAGCTTATACCGATTAAGGCCGAGCTGGATCATTGCCTGGTTGGTTCCATTTCTTCTTCTGCTCATGCTTCCTCCTCTAAAAATTTCGCGGCCAGAATCAACATCATGCCGGAAAAGAATACGGCAAGTCTCAGCATCATGTAAGGTGCCAGAAGGACGCACAGGCCAAACCAGGACAGGCCAAACAGCACCGCTATGGTCATCCACCTTACTGCCGCCCGGAAAAGTTTCTGTCTCTTCCGGGCCTGGCGCATCTTACTGATATCATGCATTTTTCTTCTTCCTCCTCTTCCTTTTGATTCCACGGCTTTTCCCGTTCTTTTTAATTTTCATTCTCTGTCCCATGTGTGATGTCTCCCTGTGTGCTAGTGTTAATGTTGTTCTGGCCGCTTCCATCCTGGGATATATACTCATAAGACTGCGCCACATAGATCCATGCTGCGTTTGTCCCGATCAGCGCCGACAGAGTGACAAGCCATGCCACAAACCACCTCTTTGCGTTTCTTTTGGACTGCTCAATCACCTCTACTGCAAAAAACTGTTCCAAGTTGTCCCAGGATACTTTATTTTCTTTATTCATAATTCCCTCCATTTAACGAACATTTGTTCTTGCCAATCACAGGAAATTATGGTATGATAATTTCTGCAATGGCTACCTCACTTAGCTATTGTGCCTTTCCCCGTTGGTATTTCCGGTACCAATGGGGATTTTTTATTCAGTTTTATTTACATATGTAAGCATTTCAAAGTTTCCTTCTGGGGATACCCAGATTTTAATTTTAGGATAATTTTTATAGTCTTTCGCTGTGGAGCTTTCCCGCATCTCGCCGACCCGGGAGCTTTCCCACATCTCGCCGACCTGGGAGCTTCCCCGCATCACGCCGACCTGGGAGCTTTCCCGCATCACGCCGACCTGGGAGCTTCCCCGCATCTCGCCGACCTCGGAATCATACAGATCAGCCATTACATCGTTAAGCAGCTTCTTAACCTCGCAGCGTTTCAATCTATAATATCCAGATTCGAGCTTTTCCAATTTCTGGTCTACAAGTATATGAGATTTCCACCAAGTACAAACAGCCGCCCGGAATTCTTTTTCTGATTCTTCTTTGCAAAACCATTCTGGCACAATATCCTGGTCAACCACAAACGTCCATTTTTCCGGGTGTTCTTCCGGACTGATCCACCACTCATTATTTTTTGGAACCAATTCCGCTCGTACAAACGTCTTAGATGCTCCGATGTAGTCGTCCTGGATACCGAGAGATTCCAGGAGGTTTGAATGGCTGTCATCCTTTCCTGGAGCGACAACGATTTTATTTTTTAAGATAATCCCGCTCTTAAACTGGCACATTACTCTTTACCTCCGATTTCTTTTTTTACCTTGATGATAACTAATGCTGTGATTGCTGCCACCTCTGCCAGGAGCGTAGCAGCCACCCCGGCCCAAAACGGGTCAATATACATACTCCATTTCCTCCTTAAATCTCGATTTGTCTGATGTGGCCATCCGTGCGGTGCACCAGACACATCATAGTTTGTGATTCCCACAAGACAAGCCAGTCCTTGACCATCAATCCGGCCTTTGCAATCAGCATCGCCTGCTCGTCTGTCGGCTTCTTTGCTTTTGCCATGCCCTCACCTCCTTAAGCGTATTTCTGGTCCGGTTCAGCTGTTTCTTCGGCTGCCGGAAGCGGTACGGGCTTTCGCTTAGCCAACTGGCGGAGGCAAGCCTCTGTAAAGCGGCTCTGATAACCGTCGGTGTATGTAACTACAACCTTAATTTCTTTTACTGCCATATCCTTCTCCTATAAATTTGACTTGCGGCGTTCCTTTAATTCATGAAGTTTTTCAACCGCAGCCCCTATTTGGTTTTCATTGCATTTAACCGCTGTTTCAAATAGGCTAAGCAAGGATGGATTTTTCTGAAGCTCTTTTTCAATCTCTCTCATGTTCGCCTCCATCCATTCTCTGCTGTGCATTTGCATTATCAATAAGTTCGGATAAATAAGTGGGCGCCTCATAGCAATCTATCAACTCATGAGCGTCAGCCAGATATTTACGCTTCAATGCCTTGTAAGAAATCGGCCTTCCTTCATTGTCATAGATCCCAAATTCGCGTTTAATGCAGCCGTAAATGTCTCGATATACCTTGTCCCGTATTTTGCTGTCATTGTACGCTTCTGACCTCTTGCCGCCTAAGATTGCAACTCCCATTCGTTTTACATGATTAGACAGCTCGTCTGCTTCTGAACCATAAAGCGGAATATCATATTCCAGGTGGTCAAGGCGTTCTTCCATCTTGACTTGCTTCTGGTCAATCATGAGTATGGCCTTCATTTCTTTTGAAAGTCCTTGGAGCACATAACCTCCGGTCTTTCGAATTGATGGGATAATCTCATCTGCCACTTTTGCCTGGAACTTTTCGGCCACTTCGTTTTTGGCTTTCATGGCAAGACGGTAAAATATGTTTTCCGGAATGAATTCTGGCCTTTCGGCAGAAGTGCCGAAACATAATTCCGTTAAATATCCGTCTACTCTGCGCCACATGACATATTCTTTTCCGTTTTTCGATTCCGTAAAACCAAGCCCTCTGGCCACTGTTTCCAGTTTCAAATAAGCTGTGCCGTCCTTTTCATAGCACTCTACTCCATCAACATTTATAATCTGTAATTCGTTCATTTAACCTCCTATTCAAGAAAGTGTGTCTTTTAAGACACTTTTTCGGTAAAAAAAATTCCCATTGGAGAATCCAGGCCAATATAATCCACTATGTTCTGAATTTCACTTTGGGTGAATTCAGAAATTCCGTTACATTTTCTATAAAATGCGGAGCGGCTCATCTTCAAGTCATGGCATAACCTTTCAATAGTTATTCCTCTTGATTTCATCTCATATTCAAGTTTATATTTATCCAATTTCTCTCCCCTCCTTTCGGTGTCATTTAAGACACTTCTAATATATCATGCTTCTGCGGTTATGTCAACACTTTTTTGTCTTAAAAGACACTTTTATTTATTTTTATATAATTTATGTTGTAAAAAAGACACATTTATAATATAATGAAACCATCAGAAAAGAGGTGGCTTAAATGGAAATGGGAAAAAAGATCCACGAATTGCGGATGCAAAAGGGAATGACCTTAGAAGAGTTAGGAAATATTGTTGGGGTCGGAAAAAGTACAGTCCGAAAATGGGAAAACGGGATAATTGCAAACATGAAGAGAGATAAAATTTTAAAAGTATCTGTGGCATTAGGTGTATCCCCCGCTTACCTTATGGGTTGGCAAGAATCTACAGATGAAGAAATTATTTCTCTAAACAATGTTCACCCTATTGAATTAAAGCGGTTCCCGATGTTGGGAGATATAGCCTGTGGAGTACCAAAATATACAAACGAAGATAGGGAGAGTTATGTCATGGCGGGCACAAACATTAACGCAGACTTCTGCTTAAGGGCCTCCGGTGACAGCATGGTTGGGGCTAGAATTTTAGACGGAGACATAGTATTTATACGAAAACAGGATATGGTAGAGAATGGAGAGATTGCCGCTGTTGTAGTAAACAACGACAGCGAAGCTACGCTGAAACGGCTCTATTACTATCCAGATAAGGGGGTGTTGATTCTGAAACCGGAGAATCCGGCCTATGAGGATCTGATTTTTTCTGGGAACGAATTAAACCAGGTGCATGTTTTAGGCAAAGCAATGGCATTCCAGAGTGATGTGAGGTAGGATTCTTATGAGTATTAAAGGGAATAGGAAAACGCTATTTGTTAGGAAATCTTGCATTAGCGTTATGGGTTTGCTAGGAAATACAAAAGATTTTCATTATGACAATATAAAAACGATTAATTATTGTTATGCCGAAAATGGAAAGGCCGGATATTTGAAAATCTCTACAAACACTGGAACAGAGGGAACGTTTAAATTTTCGGAAAATGTTAATGATGAAATATCCCAAACCATTTCATATTTACAGTCCTATTCCAATATTAAAATCGAAAACAAAAAGGGAATTGCTGAAAAAGTAAAAGCGGAAAATCAAGGCACAATAAATCTTAAACTTAAGGCCTTGATACATCCAAAAGATTTGGATGACCTATTTCAAAATTCCGGAGAAATTATACTAAAAAGAAATAATGCCACTTTACCTTTGTTACAGCGAACACTTAAAATAGGCTATTTTCGTGCCGAAAAAATTATGGACCAGTTAGTTGACTGTGGAGTAATCGGAAAGCAAGAAGGAATTCAACCACGAAAGATACTGACATCTCTGGAAGAGTTTGAATATTTCGCCTCCAATTATGAATCTTTATATGACCCTTTGCAAGTGAATGATGCGAAAACCAAAGATTCTTTGGCAGATAGAATTCAGCTTTATAATAATAAATATGATTATATGGAAGGCCATGACTTTGAATACTTTTGTGCTCAGCTACTGGAGAGAAATAGGTTTGAAAATGTTAATGTGACCCCGGGAAGCGGGGACCAGGGAATCGACATAATTGCTTTTAAAGATAAAGTAAAATATGGAATACAATGCAAGTGCTATTCTTCTGACATTGGAAACAAGGCTGTCCAAGAGGCTTTCTCTGGAGCCAGATTTTATGATTGTCATGTGCCTGTTGTATTAACAAATCGGCACTTCACAAAATCAGCATTGGAACTTGCCGAAAAAATAAATGTCCTATTATGGGACAGAGAGAAACTTGATAATTTAATTGCTACATCCAAATAAAAACCGCCCCGGCGGAAACCGGAACGGCTTTTAGATAGATTCTCTTACCAGGTTTACCCGGAAAGATAATTCAAATCGACACTTGAATTATACCATCTCCGGCGCGTCCTGGCAAGGGGCGTATTTTTTATACACTTTTTGGGAGGTGGACATATGATATTTTGTTGCTATGGACGTAAATCTGTGTACTCTGACCGCTCCGATTCCGTGGACAACCAGTTCCGAATGTGCCGGGACTACGTCAACGTCAAGTATTCCGGCCAGGTGGACGACTTCCGGGCCTACTCCGATGAGGATTTTACAGGGGCCAACACAAACCGCCCGGATTTACAACGGCTCCTGGAGGATATCCGGTCCGGCGGCGCGGATGTCCTTATCGTTTACCAACTGGACAGGCTGTCCAGGGATGTCCGGGACTTTGCCAATATCTACGCCACTCTGGAAGAACACCGGGTAAAATTTGTATCCATCAAGGAAAACATTGACACATCCACGCCCATTGGCCGGGCCATGATGTATGTGACCGTGGTATTTGCCCAGATGGAGAGGGAGACCATCGCCGCCAGAGTGACCGATAACATGATCGGACTAGCAAAAAAAGGCTACTGGGTCGGCGGGAACCCGCCCGTTGGATATGTCCGGGACCGAATCATCGTGGACGGGAAAAAGCACTGTGCCATTACGCCGGATCCAGAGGGGGCCAAATATGTGACCTGGATCTTTGACTCCTTTATCCAGTTTGGCGGCAGCATACAAAAGATGGAGACGCAGTTTAAGCACAAAGGCGTACGGACGCAGCGGGGCGGCTTTTTCTCTGCTTCGCAGCTCCACAAAATCTTGACCATGCCATATTGCGTAGAGGCTACACCGGAGGTATACGACTTTTACCAGGCCAAAGGTTGCATCATGGACCCGGGATCCCCCCGGGAAAAATGGGACGGCTCCGTCGGTGTCATGGTCTATGGCCGCACCACGGAGAAAAATAAGAAGCACGAATTACAGCCCCCGGACCAGTGGAGGGTATGCCTGGGCGTCCACAAGCCTTTTATGCCAGCCGAAAAATGGCTTGCGGTACAGGCCCGGTTTGCCCAGAACCAGCGCTTTAAAACCGCCCGCTGGCCGTCTCCTCTCTTAAAAGGCGTGATCCGGTGCAAATGCGGCGCGCTCATGTCAATCGGCCGCAAGCAAAAAGTGGACGGATCAGTCTCCTCCGCATATTACTGCCCCAAACGGACACGACAAGGCGCGGATGCCTGTGATATGAGACAGATCAAATGCGATATCCTGGATGCAAAGGTCATAAATATCCTCCGCACAGTCGAGCAAGATAATACCGCTATCCTCCGGTATGTACAGAAGGACCAGGACACCACCGCCGGATCCGATCCCAAAAAGATTTCCGGCCAGATAAAATCCTGTGAAGCAAAAATCGAGAAGCTGGCGGCCTCGCTGGCCCTGGCCTCTGGCTCCGCTGCGGCAAAATACATCATCGCAGAGATGGAGCGGCTTGACCTGGAGATACAGGCCCTAAACCGGGAATATACCATAGCTGCGTCTGAGGAGCGAAAACGCTCTGCCGCCCAGGTATCCACCCGGGAGCGGGCGAAAATCATCAGCGAAAAGATGAGAAATTTTGATGGATTTACAGCAGCCGAAAGGAATGCAATCGCCCGGGAAGTAATAAAGAAATGTGTCTGGGACGGGGAGACCCTTTATGTTGAGCTCTAAACCTCTCTTTTTTATATTGCGTCCTTCCGGTCTCATACGCAAAGCCGCCCGTATCAGCATCCCGATCCCGATGGCTCCCTGGCCCTCCCCGTTGGCGTTTCTTGTTTCCAGCCGTACCAGGTTCTCAATGTGGGCCAGCTTCAATTCCGCTGAATCCTCAATGGTGATCACCCGCTCTTCTGGAGGGATAAACTCCGAAAGAGCGTTTAAAAAGGTCGTCTTTCCCGCCCCCGTGCCTCCGCTGACAAAAATATTGTATCGGGCCGCCGCCAGTATTTTTAAAAGGTCCGCCGCCTCCCTTGTGACGCTCCCGTATTCCAGAAGCCGGTCCATGGTGATCGGATCCGGGAATTTCCGGATCGTGAGGATCGGTCCGTTTAGTGCCACCGGCTCCAGCACCACATGGACCCTCGAACCGTCCTCCAGCCTGGCATCCACAATGGGGGACGCCGTATTGACCGTCCGGTTGACCCGGCTGACGATCTGCCGGATCAGCTCCAGAAGCTGTTCCCGGGATTCAAAGGATTTTTCCCATCTCCGGATCCTCCCTTCTGTCTCCACAAACACCTCCTCCGGGCCGTTGACCATGATCTCCGTGATTCCCGGGTCATCCACCAGCTCCTGCAGGATATCCAGCCTCCGGAAGGAATCGAACAGCTCCTTCTGAAGTCTCAGCCTGTCCCTGAGAGCCATGGGTTCCCGCTCCATCTGCTCCAGGATCTTCCCGTCGATGACCTGGGACAGCTCCTCATCCGTCATCTGGCGCTCATAGGACATTCCCTGGAGGATCTCCTCCCGCAGCTCCCGTTTCAGATCCTGTATCAGCTCTCCCATATCCCTCTCTGCCCCTTTAACATCCCTCGGACGAAATCTCCCAGATCCCCCCACAAAAGCTCCTGCGGAAAATGCTCCATCCGCTTCATTCCTGTGACCATGGGAACATGGATCTTATGGAATTTTCCCGCCACCGTCTTTTTCCCGCTTTTTTCCACATACTGCTCAAACTCCTGGAGCTTGGCCCTGGAAACGGCATCTTCCCGGATGGGCATATAGACCGCCTGGCAGATCTCCAGAAGCGGCATGACCTGTCTCCCATAGTTCCCAATATCCAGGACCAGGGTCCCATATCCTCCCTCCTCCAGGATCTTTAACAGGAAATCCGCCATTTCCTCTGAAGTGATCTGGTTATAATCATCCGGAAAACGGATCGGAGGAAGCCAGGCCATATCTCCCAGATAGTAAATGACCGAATTAAGCTGAAGGCCGTGGAACCGGCCCTGCTTATAATAATAGATCAGATCTGAAAGATCCCGCTTCCACTGCTCGTCCAGAAGACCGGAAAAACCGGTAAACGTATCCAGCGTAATGAACAGCAGCTTTTCCTCTCTGGCCAGAAGCTGGCCCATTGCCAGGGCCAATGACGTTTTTCCGCATCTTCCCACCGGGGAATACACGCCGATGATCCGTTTCCCCGAAGCCGGAAGCCCCGGAAAATCCGTTTTCCCTTCCGGCGTTTCACAGTAGGCCGCCATCACCTCCCGCAGGATATCGTCGCCGGACTGGTATTTATAGATCCCATGCCCGCCTCCCTCCCCTGCCCGGACTTCCTCCTCTGTGAGAAGAATCCGCTGGACCGACGGGAGGCCTGGAAAGCCTCCTTCGGACAGCGTTCCCGTAAGGAGCACATCGATCCCATGGTCCCTGGCAAACTCCTCCAGCCGCTTCCTGGATGTAAAGGCCCGGGCGGAAAAGATCCCGTCCTCCCTCCGGTTGATATAATCAGAAAGCCGTTCCGCATAAAACGGATCCTCGTCGTAAACTGCCATGATCTTTTTCATCTTCCCTCACCTCCTCAGAGATATCTTCCAGCCAGCCATATACAATATCCCAGGAACAGCCAGGGACCCAGCCGCAGGATATTCCGTTTATCCTCCCTTCCCGGATATTCCAGGAGCTTCCCCTCCCTTCCGGAGCGGATGATAAAGGTTCCGATCCGCTCCATCCGCATCCACAGCGAGCCCTGCTGCCAGATCATCCCCGCCGCCCGGAGGGCGGCCAGAAAAAGCCCGGTGAAGATCACCAGGAGCCCCGGCCCCATACCCAGAAGACCTGTACAGAGAGCCATCAGCTTAATGTCCCCGGCTCCCAGCATCCTGCATAAAAACAGGGTATAAAATACAGCACATGTACCAATGACCCGGGCCGCCAGTCCCGCCAGCAATATAAACACATCTCCGCCGGTCCCGGCTCCCCATATGGCTCCCACAATCCCGCCTGCCAGCCCCAGAAGGATCTGCCAGTGGAACACCTTCCCATACCTTCAGTCCGTCACAGCGGCTGAAAGCAGTACGACAAATAAAACTGCCAAGGGCAGACACCTCCCATCTTTATTTTTGTTGTTTTCTGGAATCCTGCCCCGATCCTGGGGCTTCCGGCGAAACTGCCGGTCCTGTCCCGGGCGGACGCCCGGTTGGAAATGATCTGGAAATGAAGAAGCTCATTTCTGAATGTGCTCCTATTATCGGCCAAACAGGAAAAAAAGTCAATTTCAAAACCGTAAAATCGCCCTCTATATTTTCAGCAATATTCTACAAAAAATTTCATACAAAATAATAACTTTACTAAGTTTTATCCAAAACATTGACGTACCTTTCAAAAAATGCTAGAATATATTTAGTTTATATTTTTAAACCAATGGAATCAGAACACACAGACAGGAGGGCCATCCTATGCCGCAGGAACCGGACGACAGAGAATATACGCCGGATGAAAGCCGGTTAAAAACTTCATTCAGGGAGTGTATCCCCCTTTTCATCGCCCTGGGCGACAGTACCCGCCTAGCCATCATCCAGCAGCTTTATGAGGTGGAGGAGGACCGCAGATCCCTGGAGACGGAGCAGAAAGGCGGCCGCAGCGTATCCGAAAAACGCCGCGCTCCGGGTCTCAACGTGAAAGAAATCACAGAAAAAACCAGTCTTTCCCGTCCGGCTGTCTCCCATCATCTGAAGATCCTGAAGGATTCGGGGCTGATCGCTGTGGAAAAACGCGGCGTCTGCAATTATTACCATCTGACCAGCCAGTCTGCCATCGACCGGCTTCTCAGATTAAACGAGGCGCTGCAGCAGAATTCCAGTAAATGAATATCTCGCCCATAAAAAGACAATACTACCATTAACCTTTGTAATGCTCCGGAACGCGCCGCACAGCACCGGAAGTCAAACCAGTCAGAAGCCGGAGGTTCCGAAGCTTCCGGAAACCGGAAAAACAGCCTCCAGCAAACGAAGCTGCGGGCTGCCGGGAGGCCGGATACTGGAAAAGACCAATACCAGAAGAAAGGAAAATGGAAGTATGCGATTCATAAACAAAAAATCCGCGCCAAATAAGGAACGGACGAAGGAGCTTCTGGAGCTGAAAAAGCAGATCATGGCCAGCCAGACTGCGATCCTTTCCGCCCAGAACCAGTTTGAGCAGGTGGTGGACCCCGCGCTGATCGACTGCTACATTTATGAACTGAACGCAGCCCAGCTCCGCTACCAGTTCCTTCTCCAGAGCCTTAAAAAGCGGGAATTACAGGAGGTCTGACCGGCTATGAAGCCCTGGTATCAGAAAGCAGTTTTTTATCACATCTACCCTTTGGGGCTCCTGGGAGCTCCTAAGACAAATCATGAAACCTCTGCAGCCTGTCGTTTTGATGAGCTGCTCCAATGGATCCCCCACATACGGGATCTGGGCTGCACCGCCCTTTATATCGGTCCGGTCTTTGAATCCACAGGCCACGGCTATGACACCAGGGATCTGCGCCTGGTGGACCGGAGACTGGGGACAAATGAAGATTTTACAAATTTCGTGGACCAGTGTCACGAACATGGGATCCGTGTGGCAGTTGACGCCGTGTTCAACCACACCGGACGGGAATTTCCCGCCTTCCACGATATCCAGGAAAAGAGAGAAGCCTCTCCCTATAAGGACTGGTACCGCGGAGTAAACTTCGGCTGGGGAAGCCCCATGGGCGACTCCTTCGGATACGAGGCATGGCAGGGCCACTATGAGCTCCCGTGCCTGAACCTGCAGAACCCGGCGGTCAGAGAGTATCTGATGGATACCGTAAAATTCTGGATCGATACCTTCCACATCGACGGCCTCCGCCTGGACTGCGCCAATATTTTAGATTTTGCCTTCATGAAGGAGCTGCGCAGCCGCACCGCCTCCATGAAGGAAGATTTCTGGCTCATGGGCGAGGTGATCCACGGAGAATACGGAAGATGGGTCAATGGAGAAATGCTTCACTCTGTTACCAATTATGAGCTCCATAAGGCTCTTTACTCCGGTCACAACGACCATAACTATTTTGAGATCGCCCACAATGTGAAGCGGCTGGAATCTGTGGGAAGGGCTCTGTATACCTTTACGGATAACCACGACGAGGACAGGATCGCCAGCAAGCTGCGGGAACCAGACCACCTGTTCCCCGTATACCAGCTTTTATTCACCCTTCCCGGGATCCCGTCCGTGTACTACGGAAGCGAATGGGGGATCCAGGGAGCGCGCACCCGGGAATCTGACGAGGCGCTCCGCCCAGCCCTCTCCTTAAAGGATATGGAACAGAAGACCGGCCCCATCACGGACCATATCGCCGCCCTGGCCCGGATCCACCGGGATAATCCGGAGCTCCATGACGGAACGTATAAAGAACTTCTTCTGACCAACCGCCAGTATGCGTTTGGCCGGCTGGGAGAAAATACAATGATCCTTTCGGCAGTCAACAATGACAGCCAGCCCGCAGTCCTTTCCATACCGGTCCCGTTCCCGGCGTCCCAGGCCATAAACCTTCTGGACGCGGAAGCTCCTTCTATACCGGTGGAAAACGGAAGGCTTTCTGTGACCCTTCCGCCGTCAGGCGGCGCGATCTTTAAACTTCGGGAGGCATAAGAGTATGAAAAATTCAGGAAAAAGCAGTAAAACCACAGCAAAAAAGGCCGGAAGACCGGCCGGTACCGGCTTCATTACAGAACTGGACCGCTACCTGTTCGGTCAGGGTACCCACTATAAGATCTTTGAAAAGCTGGGGGCCCATCCCCGCACCTATGGCGGAAAGCCGGGTATGTACTTTGCCGTCTGGGCGCCCCATGCGAAGTCTGTGGGCGTCGTTGGGGACTTCAATGGATGGGATCCGGAGGCGTCTCCCATGAAGCCCCTGGAGGATTCCGGCATCTACGAAGCCTTCATACCAGGCCTTGGAACTGGCGAGCTTTATAAATTTGCCATCACCACAAAGGATGACAAGATCCTTTTTAAAGCGGATCCCTATGCGTTCAGCGCCGAGTTCCGGCCAGGAACCGCCTCCATCACCACCGATATCTCCGGCTTTTCCTGGAGCGATGAGAAATGGATGGAGAAGCGGAAGCACACAGAGCCGGAAAAAGCTCCCATGGCCATTTATGAGGTCCATCTGGGCTCCTGGAGAAAGGCCAGCCGGCCGGAAAAGGATGGCTATTATACATATAAGGAGGCGGCCCACGAGCTGGCCGACTATGTGGTAAAAATGGGCTACACCCATGTGGAGCTCATGGGCATCGCGGAGCATCCCTACGACGGCTCCTGGGGCTACCAGGTGACCGGCTACTACGCTCCCACCTCCCGCTATGGAGGTCCCAAGGATTTCATGTACTTCGTCAATTATCTCCACAAAAAGGGGATCGGCGTGATCTTAGACTGGGTCCCGGCCCATTTTCCAAAAGACGCCCATGGCCTGGCGGATTTTGACGGGGAACCGCTTTATGAGTACGCAGATCCCAGAAAAGGCGAGCATCCCGACTGGGGAACAAAGGTCTTTGATTACGGGAAAAACGAGGTGAAAAACTTCCTAATCGCCAACGCCCTTTACTGGGTAGAGAATTTCCATGTGGACGGGCTCCGGGTGGACGCCGTGGCCTCCATGCTGTATCTGGACTACGGGCGCAGCGACGGGAACTGGGTCCCCAACCAGTACGGAGAAAATAAAAATCTGGAGGCCATCGAATTCTTCCGCCATTTGAACAGCGTCCTTACAGGCCATATGACCGGAGCCATCATGATCGCCGAGGAATCCACCGCATGGCCCGGCGTCACAAAGGCACCGGAGGAGGGCGGCTTGGGCTTTACCTTCAAGTGGAATATGGGATGGATGCATGACTTTCTGGAATATATGAAATTGGATCCATATTTCCGAAAATTCAACCATAACAAGATGACCTTCGGGATCACCTACGCCACCAGCGAAAACTACATCCTGACCCTGTCCCATGACGAGGTGGTCCATTTAAAATGCTCCATGATCAATAAAATGCCCGGCTTCCCGGACGATAAATTTGCGAACCTGAAGGCCGGCTATACCTTCATGATGGGCCATCCGGGCAAAAAGCTCTTATTCATGGGCCAGGATTTCGGCCAGTACCATGAGTGGGACGAAAAAACAGCCCTGGACTGGTATCTGGCAGAGGAGCCCCAGCACAGGGACCTGCTAAAATATTACAGCGACCTGCTCCATATCTACCAGAAATATCCGGCCCTTTACCGGCTGGACAGCGACTGGAACGGTTTCCAGTGGATCAACGCCAACGACGGCGACCGGAGCATCTTCAGCTTCATCCGCCGGGATGAAACGGGGAAAAAGAACCTCCTGTTCGTCATCAACTTCACTCCCATGGCCCGGGACGATTACCGGGTGGGCGTTCCCAAATCCGGAACCTATACGCTGATCCTGGACAATGAGCACGGCCTCTATAAGCGCGGGGAGCATGCCTTCTCAAAACGCTCCGTAAAATCTGAATGCGACGGCCAGCCATATTCCTTTGCCTACCCGCTGCCGGCTTATGGAACCGCTGTTTTCCGTTTTAATTAATTGACAGGAATTTTTAATACGTTCACCGCATTTTTATGTTATACTGGATGTGGTGAACGTATTTTTACCTGGATAAAACTTTCAAGGAGGGAACTTATGCAGACGATTCTTGTATGCGATGACGATAAACAGATTGTTGAAGCTATTAATATTTATCTTACGGGAGAGGGCTTTGAGGTCATCAAGGCCTATGACGGCTACGAGGCCCTGGAATACCTGGAGGACCACGAGGTGAACCTGATGATCGTGGATGTGATGATGCCGGGATTGGACGGGATCCGCACCACCTTAAAGGTGCGCGAGACCAGCAGCATCCCCATTATCATCCTGTCGGCCAAATCCGAGGATACCGATAAGATTCTGGGCTTAAACATCGGGGCGGACGATTATATCACAAAGCCCTTTAATCCCCTGGAGCTGGTGGCCCGGGTCAAATCCCAGCTCCGCCGCTACACCCAGCTTGGAAACCTGAACCAGCAGAACAGCTCCCAGGTCTATAAGTGCGGCGGTCTCATGATCAATGATGAAAATAAAGAGGTGACGGTGGACGGCGAGCCCATCAAGCTCACGCCCATTGAGTATAACATCCTGCTGCTCCTTGTAAAGAATGCCGGAAAGGTATTCTCCATTGACCAGATCTACGAAAAGATCTGGAATGAGGATGCCATCGGCGCCGACAATACCGTAGCCGTCCACATCCGCCATATCCGCGAAAAAATTGAGATCAACCCCAAGGAACCCCGCTACTTAAAGGTGGTCTGGGGCGTGGGCTATAAGATCGAGAAACAGTAAGGAGAATCCAGATGAACCAGAATACACCGAGTTTTTTTCTGAAGCGTTTTTCCGGTTTTCTGCACTTTATCTTTGCCCTGATCGCGCTCACCGGAGTCGGGTTCATGTATCTGAACAGCAACTACGGCCGCGGACTGGACTGGATCGAGGATGAGACCTTCGACCAGTCTCCGGATTTTAATAAGAAGGTGCAGGCCGACATCGCCAGTATTTTCGACTATATCCAGTACCAGGAGCTTTTTGAGACCAATGGAGAGGTGGACTACAATAAAATGGTCCTGGACGTCTCTTCCGGCCCCGGCGGAGACAAGAGCTATACCCTCAACGACATCATCCTATACGGAAAGTCCCTGGGCTATTATATGGATGAGGCCGACAACTATGCCTTAAAGGGCGGGCCCGAAAACCTCAGCGCAGAGGATGAGGAGCAGTATTATGTGCGCTGGCGCTGCTATCAGTCCGAGGAGGAGCTGACGGGACCCGACCAGTCCTTTGCCACCCTGCCGGAGCTGACCTATGAGATCCTGAAGCGGTTCTCTTCCTATTACTCCATATATTCCCGGCTCATGTCGGATTTCACCAACTTTTATTTCCGTGTGGCTTTTTATTCCAAAAATGACGCCATCTATGAAATCCACACCAATGCGCCGGAAATGACCATCGACGACATGATGGCCATGGGAAAATATATCTATTATTCCGGGGATTCCAATGACCTGGCCGTAAGGACGAACTTTAATTCCACCTTCCCCAGTGTTCCGGCCCTCATGGCCAAGGCCAATCCCTACAACAGCTCCAACAACTATGTGGTCATCGGCCTGGACACCACCTACAAGGCCCTGGACGACTATGCCCATGCATATACCCAGTACAACAGCTCCAGGAAGACCTTCGTAAACGGGCTCTACCTGGCCTCCATCGGCCTGGCCGGCTGCCTTCTGACCTTTGTTTTCCTTATGTTTGCCTCGGGCCATCCGGCTCTTGGGGACCGGTCCGTGGTCCTTTATCCCTTTGATAAGATCAAAACGGATCTGATGCTTCTGTTAATGGCCTTTGCCGCTTACATAAGCGCCGCCTTTCTGGCCCCTCTGGCATCAAAGCTCCTTCACCTTCTGGTGACGGAAGGCTACTGGGACCGCGCCAGCCGTCTCATGATGTTCGGAAGCCTGTATATGGTTGGGATCCTGACCTTTTTCAGCCTGGTCCGCCGTTATAAGGCAGAAAGCCTCTGGACCAACAGCCTCCTCCATGATCTGACGGAGACCCTTTCCGAAAGCACCTTCAAATACCGTCTGACCTTAAGCTTTGCGCTTTATCTGGCGGCCAATGTGTTTACGATCACCCTGGGGGCATTTTACCTCATCCAGAGCGATGGGAGCGGGTTTACCTCTGTTCCCTTCCTGGCCGGTCTCTCCTTCTGGGTGGTGGGCAATCTGGTCGTATTCTATTTCCTGTACCGCAACGCAGTCCAGACCGATAAGCTCCACCAGGCCATCGACAAGCTGGCTTCCGGAGAGACCAGCTACAAGGTGGACGTTTCCCAGTTTTCCAGCCTGGAGGCGCAGCTGGCTGAGGGCTTAAACCGCATCAGCGACGGTCTGGAAACGGCTCTGGCCGAGCAGGTAAAAAGCGAGCGCTTAAAGGCAGACCTGATCACCAACGTATCCCACGATATTAAGACGCCGCTGACCTCCATCATCAACTATGTAGATCTCATCAAGCGCGAAAAGCCCCAGGATCCCACGATCCAGAAATATCTTGAGGTCCTGGACCAGAAATCCCAGCGCCTTAAGACGCTGACCGAGGATCTGGTGGAGGCCTCCAGGGCCAGCTCCGGAAATATCAAGCTGGATATGGCCAATATCGACATCGTGGAGCTGGTCCAGCAGACCAATGGTGAATTTGAGGAAAAATACGCCATCCGTCATCTGGACATCGTTACGACCCTCCCCAATGAGGTGATCCTCATTGAGGCCGACGGCAGACGGCTGTGGCGCGTACTGGAAAACCTGTACAACAACGCCTTTAAATACGCCATGGAAGGCACCCGCGTCTACGTGGGCATCGAGGACCGGGATTCCGAGGTCGTATTCTCCATTAAAAACGTTTCTGCCACGCCGTTAAACATCAGCCCCGACGAGCTGACCGAGCGCTTCGTCCGCGGCGATACGTCCCGTACCACCGAGGGAAGCGGACTGGGCCTTTCCATTGCCAAGGACCTGACCCAGCTCCAGGGCGGCCGGTTCGAGATCACCATTGACGGGGATCTGTTTAAGGCAGAGCTGACATTTGCCATTAAAAACTAGCCGGATCTGTATCTGTATTTCAAAAAAAGAGCTGCTGCCAGCAGAGGATCTTCAAAATCCCCCTGCCGCAGCAGCTCTCTTCTATATTGTTCTACCGGATATCCAGAATCAGCGAAGCCAGCAGCGCGATCCGCGGAATATACTGGCTGATCCGCAGGTATTCGCTTTCGGAATGAGCCCCGTCCCCCCAGCCTCCCAGGCCGTCCAGGGTGGGGATTCCCATGGCTGACACAGCGTTTCCGTCGCTGCCTCCGCCTACGAACTGGTGGGAAAACGAAAGTCCCAGCTTCCTGCCGCATTCCTTCGCAGCCACAAACAGCTCCATGTTCCCCTGGGTCTCCTCCATGGGAAGCTTCCCTTCCACGATCTCCACCTCCCTGGACGCACCAGGAACAGATATCGGCAATTCCAGGATCTCCCGTCGGATCCTCTGGCCCTCCTCCATAGATTTATAGCGGCAGTCCACGGAAAAGCTGGCCGCAGCCGGTACCACATTGACCTTCGTTCCTCCCTGGCATATGCCCACATTGACCGTAGTGCCGGCCTCATAATCCGTCAGTGCCTGGATCTTCAGGATCTCCGCAGCCATCTCCTGGATGGCGTTGATTCCTTCCTTATGGGCATTTCCCGCATGGGAGGCCTTCCCATGGATCGTCACATTGAATTTTATATTTCCCTTTCTTCCTGTCTTAAGATCCCCGTTTCCCACACAGGGCTCGCAGACCAGGGCCGCCCGGGCGTTTTCTGCCAGTCCGCAGATAATGTCCGAGGATTCATGGCTTCCCGTCTCCTCGTCTCCATTGAAAATAAAGACCAGCTTTCTCCCCGGATCGATCCCCAGCTCCTTATAGGCTCTGGCCGTCCATATGGCCGAGATAAGACCACTTTTCATATCCGAAACACCAGGGCCATACAGCCGGTCTCCCTCTGTGCGGTACTGAATGGCGCCGATCAGATGTACGGTATCATAATGGCCAATGATCAGGAGTTTTTCCTCTCCCTGTCCGAGCTCAAACCGCACCAGATCATGTCCTCCCTCCCGCTCATAGACCAGCGGCTCCTCTCCCGTCCGCTCCCGGATCAAAGCCTCCAGGACCTTCCTGGTTTCGGCCAGAGCCTCCAGATCCGATGTGCTGGCCTCTGCCTTCACCAGCCGCTCCAGATCCCCAAAGATCTCCGCCTCGTGATCCCTGAAATACTTTAAAAGTCTCTCCTCCATATGGATCCCTCCCTATATATTTAATTTTTACGCTTTTCTCCCTGGTCTGCAGATATTACCTTCACCCGCTTCCATTTTCCCGTCAGATACCAGCCAAAGGAAATGATATAGTTGGCCGCCCAGCCCATGGGAACGGCCATCCATGCCACCTGGATCCCGTAAACAGGGGCAAACACGTTGGTGACGATGACCCGGATGGACAAATTCACCAGATTGGCCGCCGTAAATGCCGCCACATCCCCAGCTCCCCGGAGAAGACCATCGGTAGTGGCCTTAAGGCCGATGAAGGCATAGAAAAAGGAAAGAAATTTCACGTAAGAAACGCCCACAGAATAGGCAGTGCTGCCGCCGCTCTCCAAAAACATGGACACAAACGCGCCGCCGAACAGCTGGTACATGATGCACAGGCCCGCGCCCACAGTGAGCACGGTCACATAGCACATCTTATAGCCCTCCTTCACCCGGTCCAGCTTTCCAGCGCCAATATTCTGGGCCGTAAAGGTGGACATGGCATTTCCCATGGCCAGCATGGGAACGATGCTTAAGGACTCGATCCGGCTTCCTGCCGAATAGCCTGCCAGGGCCGCGGAGCCGAAGCTGTTGACCACGGACTGGACCAGAAGGATGCCCATGTGGACGATGGACTGCTGGAGCGTGGAGGGAACGGCGATCTTCACCATGGACCGCATCATCCCGAAATCATAACAGCCATATTTTTCCTCTTCCTCATACCCCTTCAGCTTCCGCATCAGAAGGAAAAAGGAGAGTACCGCCGAGACGCCCTGGGCGATCAGCGTTGCCACCGCCACTCCACGGACTCCCTGATGGAAGCAGATCACGAACACCATATCCAGCGCAATGTTTAACAGGGAGGAGAAGATCAGAAGATACAGCGGTCTTTTGGAATCTCCCAGGGAATTAAAAATGGATGCCTGGACATTGTACATGAACAAAAACGGAAGACCCAGAAAATAAATGGCCAGATACAGGGCTGCATCGGAAAAAATGTCCTCCGGCGTATTGACCCACGAAAGGATCTGATGGTTAAAAACAGCACCAACGGTCCCCAGGATCACAGAGATCACCAGGAAATTGATCATGGTCGTAAATACGGCTGTCTTCATTTTCCCTATCTTTCCCGCTCCCAGAAACTGGGAGATGATCACCGAGCTCCCGATTCCGCCGCCGATGGCAATGGCGATGAACACGTTGGTGATGGCGTAGGACGCGCCCACGGCCGCCAGGGCATTTTCCCCGACGAAGCGGCCCACGATCACCGAGTCTGTGATATTGTAAAGCTGTTGGAACAGGTTGCCGAAGATCATGGGGAGGGCAAAAAATAAAAGCGCCTTCCCTGGATGATCTGTCAGCATGTCGTATCTCTTCTTTTTTGCTGTCTGATTTGCCGGCATGGTTTTCCACTCTTTCTATCTGTTTTTTCTGGCTGATGCCAGAGCCTGGCCAGGAGCCTGACAGTTTCATTATAGCACTCTGAGCCGGATTCTTCCAAGGGTTTCCTCTCAGAAAATCCAAATGTGAAAATCCCCAGGAAGTCCGCCAGCCCCCATATTGTGAAACCAGACCGGTCATGATATAATGCGTTACAAACAGATCCGATCGCCGCCAAAATCCGGCGCTTCATTCTCCCGGAGGGATACGGATCCCCCAAGAAAGGAATTTCCTGCCAATGATCGATTTCAATGAATATAAAAAATACTTTGACGATTATGCAGCCCGCTATGATCACACAGACGGCCGTGTTGCCCTTAAGATCGTCCATACCTATGCCGTTGTCTCTGTCATGGAAAATCTGTGCCAGAAGCGCCTTCTGCCGCCCCACACCGCCGGACTGGCCCTTTTATGCGCCCTTTTTCATGATATCGGCCGGTTTGAGCAGTTAAAACAGTACGACACCTTCCTGGACCATAAAAGCGTGGACCACGCATCCTTAAGCTGCCGGGTCCTGCGGGAAAACCATGTGCTGGACCGGCTGCCTGAGACAGACAGGGAAGCCGTTCTCACTGCCATCGAAAACCATAACAAGCTGAGGATCGATCCCACCGTGACGGCCGCAGCCTCTTCCTGTCCCGATGACGCCCAGAGTTTAAGAGCGCCGGGGCCCTGCTGCTCCGCCGGAGAGGTCCTGGAGCTGTGCCGCCTCATCCGGGACGCCGATAAATGCGACATTTTCCGTGTCTTTGCCACCGACGACATGACCGATGTGGTGGGGGCCTCCGAGGAAGAGATCTCCCGGGAAACCATAACCCCAGAGGTCATGGAAGCTCTCCGGGACCATGTTTCCGTGGACCGGCGTGCCAGGAAGACCCACCTGGACCAGTGGATCGGCTTTTTATGCTTTGTATTCGACTTAAACTACCGGGAAAGCATCCAGATCGTAAAGGAGCAGGGGTATTATAGAAAGCCCTTTGAGCGGACGGATTTTAAGAACCCTGCTGCCAGAGCCCTGGTCCACGAAGCTCTGGGAACGGTGGACCTGTACATGGAGACCTTCGGACAGACCATTCCCGACGCTCTCCGGGAATTTTTCCAGGACCACCCGAAGATGGCTCTGGCGTTTTCCGGTGGGACTGACTCCGCCTATCTCCTATACGCGGCCAGGGCCTGCGACTGCCATGTCCGGGCTTATTATGCAGCTTCCCCCTTCCAGCCGGCCTTTGAACTGGAGGACGCAAAAAAACTGGCCGTTTCCCTGAAAGCCGAGATGACCATACTCCCCTTAAACGTCCTGGAGCTGTCCGCAGTCCGGGAAAACCCCTCCGACCGCTGCTATCACTGTAAAAACGCCATCTTTTCAAGGATCCTGGAGGCGGCAGAAAAAGACGGCTTCCTGGAGGTCATGGACGGTACCAACGCCTCCGACGACGCCGGAGACCGGCCCGGGATGCGGGCCCTTCGGGAGCTCCGGGTCCTTTCCCCCCTGCGGGTCTGCGGCGTCACCAAAAAGGCCCTTCGGGAATATTCCCGGAACGCGGGACTCTTTACCTGGAACAAGCCGGCCTATGCCTGCCTTGCCACCAGAGTCCCCACTGGCTGCTCCATCGACCCGGAGATCCTAAAAAAGATCGAGCGGGCAGAGACCGGCCTCACCAGGCTTGGCTTTTCTGATTTCCGCGTCCGCGTCTGGAAGGATCCCGCAGGCCAGGATTCCTGGAATGCCAGGCTCCAGCTTACGGAATCCCAGTTTTACCTTCTGGCCGGAAAACGGCTGGAGGTCCTGGAGCTTTTAAAACCAGATTTCTCCCAGGTACTCCTGGATCTTTCCGCCCGGTCTGTGACCATATAAAAAACAGATACAGCAAAGGCAGTCTGAAATCCATCAGAGCTGCCTTTTTTCTGTATCCGCCTTTTCCTCATCCGTTCCGTAGTTCTCTCCATAAAATCGGTTCAGCCAGTCCACTGCATTCCGGATCCCCTCGTTATCGAAGGAAAATTCCTGAAACGTCTTTTTTTCATCCTCTGTCACAGAAAAAATATAGGGTCCTGGCCAGGCAGCGGCCTGAAGAACGTCGCCATTCTCTCCCGCTTCCTTCCGTATCATGAAATTCATTTCTTTCTCACTTCCCGTAAACGTGGTTTTTTTCAAATATGGGATGGAGATCATCCCATCCAGATCGATCATATTCCCCGCCTCCTGTCTAAATTCATTATATCATCCTTTTTCCTTCTCCGCTATTGTAAAATCTGTGAATTCTTTATATACTTTATTTTATCAGAAAACATAAAATATAAGAAAGGAACACACAAATGAAACAATTTGTCAAAGACCTGGTCCACTCCTATGAAGAACCGTTAAAAGAGATCCGCCACCATCTCCATGAAAACCCGGAGCTTTCCTTTGAGGAATACAGGACCGCAGAATACATCCGCAAGGCCCTTGGCTCCATGGGGATTGCCCTCCAGGACGGGATCACCGGCACCAGCACGGTGGGAATCCTGAAGGGCCGGGAGGCTGGTCCCTGCATCGCCTTCCGGGCAGATATCGACGCTCTTCCTGTGGAAGAAAATAACGATCTCCCCTATAAATCCAAAACGCCCGGCATCATGCACGCCTGCGGCCATGACACCCATGCCGCCTGTCTCTTAGTATTGGCCCGGATCTTATCTGAGCATCCGGAGCTGGTAAAAGGAACTGTAAAATTCATCTTCCAGGCAGCGGAGGAAAAGCTTCCCGGCGGAGCAAAGGCCCTCTGCGCAGATCATGCCTTAGACGGCGTGGACATGGTATTCGGAATGCACAGCTCCTCCAACCATCCCCTGGGGACCATCACCTTAAGCCACAGCTCCAGCTCCGCGGCCATCGGTATTTATGAAGTGGCTATCCACGGCAAGGGAGGACACGGAAGCGCTCCCCACAACGCGAAAAACCCGGTTCCTGTGGCCTGTCTCCTGGCCTCTGCCTTAAACCAGATCCTGGCAGAAAAGAAGGCCCCCGCAGATACCGGAGTATTCACCGTCTCCTACATAAACGGCGGCCAGTACCCCAATATCATCACAGATACCGTTACCCTGGGCGGCAACATCCGTACCCAGGACAATGACCTGATCCAGCAGATCTTCGGCCACATTGATTCCATCAGCCACGGCATCTGCGAGGCCCACGGAATGACCTGCGACGTGACCACCACCCTGGGATACCCGGCCACCATCAATACGCCGGAATACGCAGATGTGATCGCAGATGCGGCAGATACCATGGGGTACACACCGGTGGAGGAATCCGGTTCCCTGGGCGGGGAGGACTTCGCCTACTTCCTGATGGAAAAGCCCGGCGCATATTTCCATGTGGGTATGGCCGATCCGGACCGTCCCATCACCTCCAGCCCCCATCACAACTGCAGCTTCCAGCTGGATGAACGCGGACTGGCCATTGCCCTGGAAATGGAGCTGGCTCTGTACTTAAAGCTCACAAAACAGGATGGGGAATAAAACGGAAGTCTGATACTTGTAATTTCTTTCAGATATGATATACTAAATATAGAAAAAGGGAAAGCCACAGAAGCGGCTTACCCTCAGACAGTTAGCAGCTGTATCTTTCAGCCGTCAACTATTTGCGGTAGTTGGCGGCTACTTTTTTCCCTTAAAGACTGTATAGCACAGTCCCACAAGGGCGCATATGAATATTCCCGTCTGAACCATATCAGAATATGTAATATACATAAGCAACGCCCTCCTTTCCTCTTTGGTCTGGAGGGGTTATAGGCCCTCCGAATCATCAGAGGGTAAGCCGCCCTGGCTCTGTGGTTTCCCATATTGGTATTATATAATAGCGATATCTGGATGACAATCTTTATTTTTATCCGCGATATCTGATACTTGTAATTTCTTTCAGATATGATATACTAAATATAGAAAAAGGGAAAGCCACAGAAGCGGCTTACCCTCAGACAGTTAGCAGCTGTATCTTTCAGCCGTCAACTATTTGCGGTAGTTGGCGGCTACTTTTTTCCCTTAAAGACTGTATAGCACAGTCCCACAAGGGCGCATATGAATATTCCCGTCTGAACCATATCAGAATATGTAATATACATAAGCAACGCCCTCCTTTCCTCTTTGGTCTGGAGGGGTTATAGGCCCTCCGAATCATCAGAGGGTAAGCCGCCCTGGCTCTGTGGTTTCCCATATTGGTATTATATAATAGCGATATCTGGATGACAATCTTTATTTTTGTTTTATAATTCCCTTTCACCGCATGGCGATCCCCGCGGAGCGTTTTTTATGTCGTAGGACGGCACTTTCCTATGGCATAAAAGATGCTGCAAAGGGAATATAAAGCCTGCCCTTTGCAGCATCTTCCATTTCTTACTTCTATTTTCTTACGCCTTCCACTGCTTCTTTATCTCTTCAAATTCACCGTCCGAACAGTAAATGGTATGCCCGGGAGCGATCTCATGGTAAGAAGGCTGGTTCCCATCCCCATACCGGTGCATTTCCGGATCATAATGGATCTTCTTCCGCTTCTTTTCATTGATGGGATCCGGCTCTGGGATAGCAGAAAGCAAAGCCCGGGTGTACGGATGCATGGGATTCTTAAATAATTCGTCGGAATCCGCCATCTCCACCAGCTTTCCATAATACATCACGCCGATCCGGTCAGAAAAGTACTTGACCACCGACAGGTTATGGGCAATGAAGAGAATGGTCAGCCCCATCTCCTCCTTCAGCTTGTTTAACAGATTGATGACCTGGGCCTGGACCGAAACGTCCAGGGCCGACACAGGCTCATCGGCGATCACCATCTGGGGCTTCACGATCAGCGCCCTGGCAATGCCGATCCTCTGCCTCTGGCCGCCGGAGAATTCGTGGGGGTACCGGGAGGCATGCTCCGCCTGAAGCCCCACGTGCTCCAGCATGGCCACCACCTGCCGATGCAGCTCCTCCGGATCCTTTACCCCGCGGATCTTTAAGCCCTCGGCAATGATCTCCTGGACTGTCATTCTGGGGTTTAAAGAGGCAATGGGATCCTGGAAGATCATGGCGATGTTGTCGGTGATATACTTTCTCAGGCTCTTATCCATCTTCCCGCTGATCTCTTTTCCGTCAAAGGACACGGTCCCGCTGGTGGGATCGTACAGACGGATGATGGTGCGGCCTGTGGTGGTCTTTCCGCAGCCGGATTCCCCCACCAGCCCGAAGGTCTCTCCCCGCTCCACATAAAAGGAAACATCGTCCACCGCCTTCACCACCGAGGTTTTCCCGCGCTTTTTCGTGGTAAAGTGCATACTTAAGTGATCCACATCCAGGATATGGTCACGCTCTTTTCTGTTATCCGATTTCATATCCTGCCTCCTCCCTCATCCTGGCGATCCTGTGCTTTAAGATATCCGGCATCTCCACCTTGGGCGCGTCGGGATGAAGCAGCCAGGTGGCGGCATAATGGGTATCAGAGATCTTAAAATACGGCGGCTCCTTTTCAAAATCGATCTTCATGGCATACTTATTTCTGGCCGCAAAGGCATCTCCCTTGGGCGGATGCAGCATGTTGGGCGGCGCACCGGGGATAGCAAACAGTGTCTCCTCCGTGTGAAGGTCCGGCATAGCCGAAAGGAGCGCCCAGGTATAAGGATGGGCCGGCCGATAGAAAATATCCTCGCAGGTCCCCACTTCCACAATGCGTCCTGCATACATCACGCAGATCCGGTCCGCCATGTTGGCCACCACGCCCAGATCGTGGGTGATGAAGATCACCGAAAGATCCCTTTCCCGCTTCATATCGTTGATCAGCTCCAGGATCCTGGCCTGGATGGTCACATCCAGTGCTGTTGTCGGCTCATCACAGATCAGGATCTCCGGGTTGCTGGCCAGAGCGATGGCGATGACGATCCTCTGGCGCATACCGCCGGAAAACTGGAAAGGATAAGCGTCATACCGCTCGGCGGCGTTGGGGATCCCCACAGCCTCCATAAGCTCGATGGCCCGGGCCTTGGCTTTGGACTTTTCAATGGCCTTGCTTAAGATCAGAGCCTCGGTGATCTGCTTTCCGATCTTCATAATGGGATTTAAGGCCGAAAGCGGGTCCTGGAATACCAGGGAGATCCGTTTTCCGCGGATCTTATAAAAATCGGCCTCCTTATACTTCGCCATATCCTGGCCCTGGTACATAATAGTGCCGCTGTCGATATGGCCGTTTTTGGCCAGGATCCCTAAGATCGCCTTGGTAGTCACGGATTTTCCAGAACCGGACTCCCCCACGATGGCCAGGGTCTCGCCCTTATACAGGTCAAAATTCACATCCCGCACCGCATGCACCTTTCCTGCAAAGGCATTGAAGGATACGGAAAGATCTTTTACGCTTAAAATTGGTTCCATACTTTTCTCTCCTTTCCTTATGCGCCCCGCTGGGTCGGATCAAAGGCGTCGCGCAGGCCGTTGGATAGCATGTTGAAGGCGATCATTAACAGGGAGATCACCACCGCCGGGAAAAATACCTGGTTGGGATACTGCTGCATCACCTTCTGGCCCTGGGATAAGAGAACGCCAATGGAGCTTTCCGGAGCACGGATCCCCAGTCCAATGTAAGCTAAGAAGGACTCGGTGAAGATAGCGCCCGGAATGGCGATCATGGCCCTGGTAATGATGGGGCCGATGGAGTTGGGCAGGATATGGCGGAAGATCAGAGCCATGTCCCTGACGCCCAGGGTCCTGGCCGCCAGCACGTACTCGCTGCCCTTATAGCGGTAAAACTGAGAGCGGATCATCCTGGCCGTTCCGATCCAGTTCTGGACCACCAGGCAGAGGATGATGGAAAGGATCCCCGTACCAAAAAACAGGATGAACAGAGTCACCACCACGATTTCCGGGAACGCGCCGATGATCTCGGTGATACGCATCATGATCATATCCACCTTTCCGCCGTAATAGCCTGCGATGGAGCCGTATACAATGCCGATGCACACGTTGCAGATCACAGAAATAAAGGCGATCAGCAGGGAGACCCTGGCGCCGCGCCACATGCGCACCCAGAGATCCCGGCCCAGATAGTCGGTCCCCATCCAGAAATACGTTCCGTCCTCCACGCCGGAGTACTTATAATAATCCACCTTAATATCGCACATTTCCACGCCCTGGACCGTGCGGTGATTGATGACCTTTAAGATACTGCCCTCCGGATACCGGGAGGTATCCTCCAGAGAGTCCACCCGCCGGTTGGTGAGCCACCGGGTCCCGTCCAGGATCCCATAGTTTTCCAGCACCGGCACCTTGGGCGGAAGATTGATGCGGTTCAGATCCTGGTCGTTGTAGTCCCAGCGGCTGAGGGCCGGGGCAAACACAGCGAACAGAAGAACGATCACGATCCCTATGAAGGCGATGATGGAAACCTTACTGCGGCAGAAGCGCAGCATGGCGTCCTTAAAGAAGCCGATGGGCTTATCCTGGAACTTTTCATCAGCGATCTCGCCCTCCATCTGGACAAACTCAAAGCTTTCCGGCTCCACCTGGTATTCAGGCAAATCGGAAGAATAAAATTTTGCCATTACTTCTTCCCTCCCATCCTCACACGCGGGTCAACAATGCCGTAAGACAGATCCACGATCAGAACCGTGATCAGAGAAACCAGCGAGTAAAAAATCAGTACTGCAAGGGTCACTGTATAATCCGGCGCGTTGACGGATTTGACCATGATACCACCCATGCCGGGAATCGAAAAGATCGTCTCGATCACCAGACTTCCGCCCATGATGCTCGTGAACATGGGAACGATGATGTTCATTAACGGAAGCAGGGAATTGCGGATCCCATGGTTCAAGGTAGCCTGCCGCTCCGTAAGCCCCTTGGTCTTGGCAAGGAGCATGAAGTCCGAATTGATGGTCTCGGCCAGCTCTGCCCTCAAATACCTGGTGACGCGGGCAATGGGGCCTAAGGACAGGGCGATGATGGGAAGTGCCAGACCATGGAACCTGGCCCAGCCAGTGGATGTGGCATCGAAGATGATCGGGAACAGCCCACCCTTAAACGCCACGAAATACTGGAGCAGCGTCGCAAAGATAAACGACGGCACGGAGATAAAGATGACCACCAGAAACGAGATCAGGTAGTCGGTGATGGAGTTTTTCCGTATGGCCGCCACGATCCCCAGGCCGATTCCCAGCGGCAGGGAGATCAGCAGCGAGAAGAAATTAATATATAACGTCACCGGGATCTTGGTCTTTATAATATCCCAGACCGGCACGTTAATGTTCATCTTAAGGGATGTCCCCCAGTCTCCCTCTAAGATCAGACCCTTTAAAAACAGGCCGTACTGGACGATGATCGGCTTATCAAGGTTATATTTTGCCTCCAGGGCCGCCCTCTGCTCATGGGTCATATCCACCGCATCGTCAAAAATCCCCCCAGGCATGAGGCGGATCACCATGAATCCCACGGTCAGTATGATAAACATGGTCAGCAGCATGGCTAAAATTCGCTGGATCGTATACTTCGCCATAAGACATGTTCCTTTCCACATCAGATTAGAAAATGGGGATGCCGCAAAACAGCAGCCTTGCAGCATCCCCATCCTGGTTCCTGTCAGTTATTCTGCAAACGATCAGTCCTTTGTACTGAGAATGTATCCAAAGCCATAGCCGGGGATATATTCGTCGCATACAAGATGGATCTTAGAGCTGATCAGATTGTAGGACGGAGCCTCATAGACCGGGCAGGCCGCCACTTCATCCAGAACGATCTTTTCCATCTGTCTTGTGAGGTCCATGCGGTATGCAGGATCCAGCTTCGCTTCGATATCGTAGTTGGCCTTTTCCCAAAGGGCGTCAAATTCGTCGTTATAATATGGCTCGTTCTTATTGGAATACATGCTGCTGTAAACCTTAAGTCCGTTCCACGGAGCCGGAGTACTGGTGTTCCAGCCTCTCCACTGAAGCTCGAAGCTGTTGGGATCGCCTTCCTTCCAGCCCTTGATATAGCTGTTTAATACGGAAGTGGAGCCAGCCATCAATTCCAGAGTAAAGCTGTCGCCAAATACCTCTGGCAGAGATTTGTGCAGAAATTCAGAAGCTGCTTTATTATTGGCGCTGGTCTCGTTATACTGTAAGGTCAGGGTCAGACTTGTAAGGCCGCATTCTTCCAGGGCCTTCTCATAATATTCCTTTGCCTTTGCCGGATCGTAGCCCAGGTTGGGCTCTAAGAGAGCCTGGGACTCTTCCATATCCCGGTAAGTCTTTCCGTCTAAGCCAAGACACTTGCTGGCAACCAGATAATTGGCCGGGATCCCGTTTGTCATCTTTGCAATGCTCTCACGATCGACAGCATAGAATAAGGCCTTGCGGAAATTTAAATTTCCAAGAATTCCATTGTTATTGGTATTTCCATGGTTGATGGTAAGGGTCTGAATCGAAGTGGCCGGGGCTTTCTTGATGCTAGGATCATCGATATACTGCTCGATGGATTCCGGGCTTAAGGAAACCGCGTCCAGTTCGCCGTTTAAGTAAAGCTCCAGGGCTGTATTCCGGTCGCCCACGATCTTATAGTTGTAGCCATCCAGCTTGATCTTATCGCCCAGAACGAAATCCGGGTTCTTCTTCATATCGAACTGGGAGCCTGCGATCCACTGGTCCAGGATAAATGCGCCGCAGCTCATGTATTTTTCCCTGGTGGATCCGTAAGTGTTTGTGCTCCGGTCCTCGCTCATACATGCCTCATAAGTAGGCTCATGAACCAGGCAGGTCCATACATAGTTAAAATGTGACTTAATGTCTTCAGCCGTCACGGGAGCGTCCAGCTGGAGCTCCAGGGTATAGTCGTCGGCTTTTTTAATTCCTACGTCCTCCCAGGCAACAGTTCCGGCGTTCCCCTGGAGAGAATAATCCGATGCTTTGGTAATAGTGATATAGTCGCTGGCAAGCTGGGAGGCACGGCTGTTGACCATAATAGGATCCAGACACATCTTAAAGGAGTAGATCACATCGTCTACGTCAATGGCGTCTCCATTTTCCCACTTGGCATTTTCACGGATCTTGATATGCCATACCTTTCCTTCCTCATCCGTCTGTTCCGGCTCTTTTTCTGCCAGCTCCGGGAGGTACTCGAAACTGGTCCCCTCCGCGTTGGGATACTGGCGGTAAAGCTGGAGGGAAGTCCTGGCGATCACGTCGCCGGATACGCTCATGGTATAAATATGCGGATTGATGGTATCCACATCCGTCGTCATATAGTCATGGAAGATCTTCAGCCCGGACTCTTCCGCCGAGGCTATCTCTCCGGCCTGGCTCTCTCCGGAGGTCCCAGCTGCGGCTGTGGTAACCGGCTCATTGGAATCCCCGGGATTCTTCGGTTCGCTGCTGCACCCGGAAAGCAGGCCGGCTGCCATGGCACATGCCATCATTGCTGCTAATACTCTTTTCTTCATTCACTCATTCCTCCTTTTTTATTGCAGGGCTTCTGCCCATAAATAACGACTGGCGTTTCTTGACTTTCTTTCCAATCCAGGTATAATAGGACTCATAATCATTTTTAGAAACAAAGGACGGTGCATCTATGTCTTCACTTTCAGTCAAAAATCTGAAAAACTACGTGGTCCTGGGGATCGCCGTGGCTGCTGCCTACATTTTTTTCCAGAAGGACCAGATCTTCCTCTACCGGCTCATCGACGGCCTCTTCATCGGCGGCATGCTCCCAATGATTCTGGGCTGTTTCCGCCTGGCCAAATATGCCGGCTCCTTTGATCTGCTGGTCTACTCCCACAAAAAGCTGGCGCGCTCGGGGAAAAACTCCGATCTTGCACAGGATGAAAAGGATTCCAATGGTTCTGCCGCTCCTGCTCCCGAACAGCTCGGGTCCTATTCCGACTATCTGACCCAGAAGAAACCGGCTGCCACCTATAAGGAGCCGCTTCTGGCCGGAGGCGTCTTTATCCTGGCCTCCCTGTTTTTGACCATTGCATTTTACTAAATGTGCATGACTCATTTATGTGTATTCTGTATATATTTGAGATATTTACTTGAGATTCATTGTGTTTATTATACAAATACATATATTGTGTGTCAAAGCAGAAACTGTTATTTTTCGTCCACATCGTAAATTGTCAGACAAAATAAAGGGATTAGGTTTTTAAAGAAGTTTTCTCCTTCGTTTAAACAACCTAATCCCTTTTGTATTTTACTCTAACTGGAGCTCTCCTGTTTCTGTGATCTCACAGCCTCCTCTGGTGCGGTTCACCTTTATGAGTCCCTGCTCCGAAAGACTCTGAAGGATGCTCCGGATCTTTCCCTCCGCCACCTGGATCCCTTCATTCTCCAAAATTTCCTGGAGACCGGCCCGCCCGGTCTTCGGATTCTGGGCCACCGTCTGTAAGACCCGTTTTTCCAGGGGAGAAAGCAGCGACGTTTTTTTCGCCATCTGAAGCCTTATGTAAGCCGGAAGATCCCGGATGGTCAGCTTTCCCTCCGAATGAAAACAGTAAACATACTTACAGAGGTTTTCGATCTCCTTTCCGTTGCCCGGCCATGAATACGCCGTCAGGCTGTTCCACAGCTCCTCGCTGCACATATCGGTCCAGCGCAGAGCTGAATTGTTGTAGATATTCCGTATAAAGTACTCAAATAAAAGCGGAATATCCTCGGGTCTCTGGCGGATGGGAAATGTCTCCAGGGATACCTCGCCGATCATATAAAAAAGAGACTTTAAAAACCTCCCCTCCTGGCACATGGTATAAAGATCCTCTTCCGTGGATGCGATAAACCGCACGTCGGGCATCTGGTCCATCATATTTAAAAATTCCTTCTGCATCGATATCGACATACAGTGAATGCCATTCAGATACAGGGTCCCGCCCTCTGCCCGATTTAAGATCCCCTCCCGGCCGTCTCCGGGAAACAGCTCCTCCATGATCTGCCCTTCACTCAAAACCGTCAGATTCAGCTTCATAAAGGGCTCTGCACTTCTCCTGGAATTATTGTGGATGGCCTGGGCCAGCACCTCTCTTCCCGTACCCGGCTCCCCGGAGATCAGCACCCGGTAATCCGTTAAGGAGATCCGTCTGGCCGCCTCCACCATGCGCAGAGAGCGGCTGTTGGCCGTCCGGTAATCATCAAAGCGGAAGTAGGCCCCTTCTCTCTTTATAACGTTTCCTTCCGTATCCCCCTCTGGAGCCGGTCTTTCCAGGGCCGGCTGGTCCATATGGCAGTGGATCATGGTCAGTCTCCGGTGGTTCATGTCCCGGATCTCCTGGACTGTCAGCTTCAGAGGCTCCTCCTTACCCCTACAGACCAGGAAAAATGGGGAACGCTGGTCCTGGGACCTTTTCGCAATGCCGTCCAGCTCCGGTACCGCCTCCTTAAGGAGCGTACCCACCAGGTGGGATCTGGGAATATCCAGGGCCTCCTTAAACTGCTTATTGATCATCTGGATCTTCCCCTCATCGTCTATGATACAGATGCCCGTATCAATGTTGCTGATGATGCTCTGGGTAATGAACTTCGTGTTAGTGGCCTGGCTCAGCTGGTGATTGGATATTTTCAAAAGCTGCACAAACTGGTTGATATAATTTAAGGACACCACATCCGCCAGGCTTAAAGGCAGATGGAAAAATGAGGCGATCTCCGAGATCGTCGAAATATCGGCGATCCGGATCCCGATGTCCACCAGCGTCTGGACGTTCCTGGGAGCCAGCTTATTTTCTCCCACCGTCACCGCATACTGGATCCTGGGATCCGTCTCCGGACAGTCCGGATAGTATGGAATGAAACGGTATTGGGTGATCCCAAGTGTGTATAGAAGCTGTATGCTGTCCTTTGCCGAGCATTCCGAATCATTGACCAGATACACCTCCGAATTGGACGGGATCGAAAGGATCCTGTTTAAATACGTATGGTTAAAGGTCCGGATACAGATCAGATACCGGATCTTCGGCGTCATGAGAGGCTCTGCCATCCTGGCCGCGGATCTGGAGCTGAACAGTACCAGATCCGCCTTTTCCATCCGTTCCGTATCCACATCTGCCGCAAGGCAGGTTTCCAGATGGATATATTTACTAAATATATGATTTAAATAGGACCGCATTCCTACATTTGTCGTTGAGCTCTGAGATACGATCAGCATTGTGGGCTTTTCCACCTTATACCCCCCCCCTGTATTTTTCATTCAATTCCATTATAGTCGCTCATATACAGAAAAACAACCAGATCTCCCAGTCCTATATATTTTTTTGTTTTTCCTCCCTATGTTCCATAATTTCTTTGACATTTTCACAAAAAATTTGTACAATAGTACTGATTTAGAGCTATGATCTAAGAAAGGAGCGTGCTTTTCAATTGCTGCTGATCAAAAATGGAAATTTAATCACCATGGCCGGTATGTATGAGCAGACCGGCGATATCCTGATCGACGACGGAAAGATCGTAAAGGTCGGCCAGGTGGGAGAGGTGCCGGAGGACTGCCAGATCATCGATGCCGCCGGACGCACCGTCACTCCCGGTCTTGTGGACCCCCACTGCCATGCAGGTCTATGGGGAACCGCCTGCCGCGAGGAAATGGACGGAAATGAGTATACGGAGCCGGTCCTTCCGGGACTGCGGGGCTTAGATGCCATCAACCCAGAGGATGCCACCTTTGACGCGGCTCTCCGCCAGGGGATCACCACCGTTGTGACCGGTCCCGGAAGCTCCAACATCGTCGGCGGAACCTTCTTAGCCATCAAGACCGCCGGCGAAGATATGGAGTCCCGTGTCATCTGCCCGGAGCTGGCCATGAAAATGGCTCTGGGAGAGAACCCAAAGATGACCTTCGGAAACCGTGGAAAGGCTCCCAGAACACGGATGATGAGCGCCGCCCTTATGCGGGAGGAGCTTTTTAAGGCAAAGGAATATTATGAAAACTATAAGCTCCATGGCCAGGAGCCGGATTTCCCGTTCGACTTCCACCTGCACTCCTTAATGCGGGTATTTGAAGGAATGCGGGTCAAGATCCATGCCCATCAGGCGGACGATATCCAGACTGCTGTCCGCGTGGCCAATGAATTCGGCCTTCATTACTCCATCGAGCATTGTACCGAAGGATGGATGATCCCGGAATTCTTAAAGAAAAACAACGCCGAGTGCCTGCTGGGCCCCACCGTCGGCGGCAAGAGCAAGATCGAATGCCAGAACCGCTCCTATGAAGCCGGACGGATCCTGGAGGAGGCCGGAGTCACCTTCGCCCTGATCACCGACGCTCCCTTCGTTCCCATTGAGGACCAGCTGCTCCAGGTCATCCTTTATGTGAAAAACGGAATGTCCAGGGAAATGGGAATCCGCAGCGTGACCTTAAACGCTGCAAAGATCACAGATATCGACTCCAGAGTCGGAAGCATCGAGCCCGGTAAGGACGCTGACATCGTCATCTGGGATGTGGAACCGTTAGACACCATGTACCAGGCCGGTATCGTCCTCATCGACGGAAAGATCGCATATGAAAGAAAGGCAGGTGAACGCAATGTTGATTATCAAAAACTGTAATCTGATCAACATGGCCGGAATCTACAAAGAGAAAAAGGATCTGGTGGTAAAGGACGGAAAGGTCCTTGATATCTGTGACGACGCCTGCCAGAAATACGGCCAGGGCAACGTGATCATCGACGCCTGCGGAAACTATGTGACTCCCGGTATCGTCGAGCCCCACTGCTCCCTTGGCGTCAAAGAAGAGGTCTTCCGGTTTGAGGGCAACGACGCCGACGAGACCACCAATCCCATTGTACCCCAGGTGCGGGCCATGGACGCCATCAATCCCAGGGACGAGGGCTTTAAAATGGCTCTGGCCGGAGGCGTGACCACAGCCGTTACCTGTCCGGGCAACGCAAACCCCATCGGCGGAACCTGCGCAGCCATCAAAACCACTGGCAATACGGTGGAGGAAATGGTCATGGTGCCTGAGATCGCCATTAAAATGTGCCTCACTGACGGAGTGAAAAATACATACGGCGGAAAGAGATCGCCCATGACAAGACTTGGCACGGCAGCCCTGATCCGCGAGGCTCTGATGAAGGCGAAACGCTATCATGACCAGTGGACCGCTTCCCAGAAGGATCCGGCAAATAAGCCGCCGAAATTCGATATGAAGCTCCACTCCCTGATGCGCGTATTCGACGGAATGCCCGTAAAATTCATCGCCAAGCGCGGCCATGACATGATGACTGCCGTGCGCATCGCCGAGGAATTCGGCTTCACCTATACAGTAGAGAACTGTGTGGATGCCTGGAGGATCACAAAGGATCTGAAGAAGCACAACGTCCGCTGCGTGCTGGGACCGGTCTACGGAGAAAAGAACAGTGAAAACCGTTACCGGGATCCCATTGCAGGCTCTGTTCTGGAAGAAAACGGCATCGAATTTGCCGCCACCACCGGCCATCCGGAAATGAACGTGGAGCTCTCCATGGTCCAGATGACGCTGATGGTGAAAAAGGGATTAAATCCCATGACAGCCCTGGAGGCCGTGACCATCAACGCAGCCCGCGCCTGCGGCCTGGAGGACCGGGTGGGAAGCTTAGAGCCCGGTAAGGACGCCGACATCGTCATCTGGGACGGCGATCCCTTTAACTTCTATACATCGGCTGCCACAGTCCTCATTGAAGGAAATGTGGTCTACCAGAAACAGCAGTAAAATTTCCATAAAAAGCGCTCCGGGATCTGGCTACCCTTGCGGCGCCTTTGTCCCGGAGCGTTCTTCTTTTTTATAGATCCCTGGCCGCCGGAAAACCATAGGCCGTCTCCGCACTCATAACAGCCCGGAGAATGGCTTCCGACATGACCTGAGCCGCCAGAGTACCCACCATGTCCAGATCCGCCTCCAGCGTCCCTGTGGACAGGGCGTAGATACTGTCACCATCTGCCGTCGTATGGACCGGGCGGATGGAGCGGGCATAGCCGTTGTGGGTCATGGACGCGATCTTACAAAGCTGGGTCTTGTGGAAGGCCGCATTGGTGATGACCGCGCCGATGGTGGTGTTGGCCACAAACTTATTTTTTACCACCTCATAGCTCTTATAGACCTCGTCCTCGGTACAAAGGAAGGATTTTTTATCCTTTGCCAGAAGTCCGGCAACCTTCTTACCATTTTTCCAGTCATAAATATCTCCCAAAGCGTTGACCGCCACAATGGCTCCCACCTGCAGTTCTCCGATCTGTACCGCGTAGCTTCCGATCCCCGACTTCATACAGAACTCCGGTCCGTAAAACTTTCCCACAGTGGCTCCGGTCCCGGCACCGAAATTCCCGTCCCGGTAATTGCCCTTTTCCGCATTCTCACAGGCCGCATAGCCCATAGCCTTGTCCGGCCGGACCCGGTGATCTCCCACCATCAGATCGAACAGGCAGGATTCGCACACCAGGGGAACCTTTGTGATCCCCACATCGAAGCCGATATTCCGCTCCTCCAGATACTCCATTACGCCTCCGGCCGCATCCAACCCAAAGGCGCTGCCTCCGGACAGCAGCACCGCATGGATCGACTCTGCCGCCGCTGTGGGCTTCAAGAGCTCCGTTTCCCGGGACGCCGGACCGCCTCCCCGGACATCCAGCCCCGCTGCCATGCCCTGCTCACAGAGGATCACCGTGCAGCCGGTGGCGGCGTCTTTGTTTTCTGCGCTTCCGATCTTTATGTTTTCCAGCTCCTGGATCTTTATTTCTTTCATTTGGGGGACTCCTTTCCTAGCGAATGATGCTGCACAAACTCAGCCTATTCCATCTCTCCCAGCATCTTCTCCGCATCATCCGCTGCCTTTACCTTATCGTTGGCGCGGATGATGATGCCGTCCTCATCGATGAGATAGGTGGTGCGGACCACGCCCATGGACACCTTCCCGTAATTCTTCTTTTCCTTCCACACATCATAGGCCTCGATGACCGTCCGCTCCGGATCGGAAAGCAGCGTGAACGCAAGGCCGTATTTCTCCTCAAACCTTTTATGGGAGGCCACAGAGTCCTTGCTGACTCCCAGTATCACCGCGCCCTTCTCCATAAACTGCGGATAGCGCTCCGAATAGCCGCAGGCCTGCTTCGTACATCCCGGAGTATTGTCCTTGGGATAAAAATACAGGATCACCTTTTTTCCTTTGTAATCCTCCAGTCTGTGCATGACTCCGTTCTGGTCCGGCAGCTCAAACGCCGGCGCTTTTGTTCCTGTTTCCAGCATTGCAGATCCCTCCTTGTGATTTCTCTTATCCACTATTTTAAATCATAACCGGCAGTTTTTCCACCGTTTTAAAGCAAACTTTCCTCCAGTCCCCGCCGGATCGTATCACAGAAGCGTTCTTCAATAACTGTACATTTCTTCCAGCATTTGGTATAATGCTCTTTAAACCTTTGAGAAATGAGATGATACCTTGCCTGTATAAGCCTGAACACAGAAAATTACATTCAAAGAGGTGTCGTATGATCACAGAAAAGAAAGAAAAACAGATTTTAATGATGTCCTTTTTTTCGGGACTCCTGTTTGCCATCGCAGAATTTATTTTTGCCATATACAGCCATTCCCAGTCTGCACTGACGGACGCTGTATATGATGCGTCGGAGCTGGTCTTCATTGCCCTGCTCCTATTCCTGACGCCCCTGTTCCATAAGCCCGTATCGGAAAAGCATCCCTATGGGTATTTCCAGCTGGAATCCATATTTGTCATAATCAAGGGCGTTATGATGCTGTCCGTGACCATGGGCGTGTCCGCCGAGGTTCTGGATTCCGCTTTATCCGGCGGTAATCCCATAAACAATGCCCAGGTCTCCCTTTTCCAGTTCTGCCTCGGCGCAGCCAGCATCATCATTTTTCTTCTGATGAAGCGGCTGAACCGGAACCTGTCCTCGCCCACCATCACCGCAGAGCTTCTGGGATGGAAACTGGATATTGTATACAGTCTGGGCATGTCCCTGGCCTTTTTCCTGTCCCGTTATCTGGAAAAAACTCCCCTGGGATTTATCACCCCATATTTTGACCAGATCGTGGCCGTCCTTGTTATGGTATTCATGCTTCCAGAAAGCATCAAGGTTCTCTGGAGCGCCGTCCGGGATATATTCCTGTTCTCGCCGGATGAGGAATTTATAAATGAGGTCAAGGCCCTCTGCGGACCGGTCCTGGAGCAGTATCGCTTCTCCCCGGTTTTCTTCGATATCACACGGACCGGACGGCACCTGTGGGTCGCCGTATATTTTAAGATCGACACCGGCAGCCTGAAGGTCCAGGACCTGTCCGACGCCCTGGATTCCTTAAATGAAAAGGCCCGGGAAAAATTCCAGGAATGCACCTGTGAGCTGATCCTGGTTCCTTAAATCAAAAAATATTCAAAATCCCCCTTGACTATACTGTTACTGTACGGTTTATGATAAAAACATACCGTAACATGCAAGGAGGATTTTTATTTATGTCCGGTGAAAATGCATATCGACAGCCCGTTACCCTGAAAAACGTGCTGATGTTTTCCGTCCCTACCATCGTTATGACCGTGTTCATGTCCTTTTATACCATGGTGGACGGCCTGTTTGTATCTAACCTCATAGGAACCGATGCCTTATCCGCCGTCAATCTGACAGCGCCTGTGATCTCACTGGTCACAGCCATCTCCACCATGCTGGCCACTGGAGGGAGCGCCGTCATCATGCGGAAGGCCGGACAGCAGAAAGCCCAGGAAGCCAACGAAGACTTCACTTTTCTGATCGCTGTAAACGTGGCGGTGGGACTCATCATGTCCGGCCTGGGATATCTGATCATGGACCGCCTTTTTGAACGCATGAGCCTGTCCCCTGCCGTGGCCGGCTACTGCCGTATCTATCTGAGCCGTTATCTGATCTTTACGGTTCCGATCCTTCTGATGAACAATTTCACCTTGTACATGATCGCCGCCGGAAAGTCCGCTCTTTCCATGGTCTGTTCCATTACGGGAGGAATTTTGAATATAGTCCTGGACTATGTCTTCATCTCCATATTGGATATGGGGATCGCCGGGGCAGCCATTGCCACAGGGCTGGGGTACTCCGTGACAGCAGTGGCCGGTCTTGTGATCTTTTCCAAAAAAGACTGCCTGCTCCATTTTGTAAAGCCCGTGTGCAGGATCCGGACCCTGGTAAGCGCTGCTTCCAACGGAAGCTCGGAAATGGCAGCAGCTCTGGTGACTGGCATCGTCACCATGATGTTCAACTGGACCATGCTGAAATATGTGGGAGAAAACGGTGTGGCGGCCATAACCATCATCATGTATGTCCTGATGTTCGCCACATCCCTGTATACCGGCTATTCCTATGGCGTAGCACCCATGATCAGCTTCTATTATGGCGAGCAGAACCAGGATAAATTAAAGAAGCTGATCCGTCTCAGCATGAAGATCATCGGTTTCATTGGAGCGGCTGCTCTGATGGTCTCCCTGGCGGTCACAGAGCCCCTGGTGGCCATCTTCGCCCGGCCGGACAATCCTGTTTATGATCTGGCGGTAACAGGAAACCGCATCTGCTCCTCCGCTCTGGTCTTCATCGGCTTTAACGTATTTGCCAGCGGCATGTTCACGGCCCTGTCCAACGGCCTGGTTTCCGCAGTCCTGGCCTTTTCCCGCTCCTTTGTGTTCATGGTGGCCGCCATGCTGATCCTTCCGGCCATACTCGGTGTCACAGGCGCATGGCTGGCGACTCCGGCTGCTGAAGCCGCGGCGTTCTTACTGTCCGCTGTTATGTTTATAAAATACAGGAAAAAGTATCAGTATTAGGAAATGAGGCTGCCAGCAGGCCGGGGATCCTAAGTCAGGGTCCTGGCCTGCCGGAAGCCTCTCATGTCCAGAAAACTGTATTATGTACAATATTTTTTATATGCTTTCATTATTTCCCACTGGATCTCATCTCTAAAACGCTTTGGTCCAATGATCTCACACCTGTTAATATGGCTCATTCCTGATATATCTTTCCAGATGCCCACTGTATCGAATATATATTAGTATATGCAAAACTTGCTTACTATGCTAAAACTGACATCCGCGCTTTCAGTAAAATTGTATTTAAGGCAAACATCCTGTGTCATTAATATAGCAGCCTATAATACAGCCTGGGATGAAATTTAAGTGCTTTCAGCCCAGGAGTAAGAATAACTGCACTCTTTTTCATAGGTAATTGAGAGTTATTTTCCATCTATTTCAGTATTCTATTGTTCCAAATTACTCAGGCTCTTTTTGCTGATTTTACAAATAATTCCACGATCTGTTATCAATACTACCTTTGCCTTTGCTGTATCGCCAATTTTATCATAGATTCTTCCGGCACTCATACTCTCACCAATAACCGTATATGTACTATTTGCCACATAACCAATATCTCCAAGGCCTTCCATTTTTACCACGATTGCTTCCTTATCGTATTGGTTATCTGGCTCCTTCTCCAACTGCAGTGTCATACCCGGCTTCAGAAATTCTTTTCCGTAATAATATTTAGTTCCTGTCAGTGTAAAATAAATTTTTCCCATTATAATTTCCCTCCCATTAAAGATTGTAACAATTCGGATTCGAGCCACCATTCTCAAAATCTTATCTTACTTCGTATACAACAAACATATAACATTTTTCTTTGTGCTCCACCGCTTTGATGAAGACTTAATCTTCCGAACACTCTTTGTAATCGTCCTGTTTACAAATAGATCTATAGCTTTATTGGTGTAACCAACCATTATTTGTGTAATACCCCTTCATCCTCAAGAACCACCGTTTCCTTGAATATATCTGATGATGTCATCTTGCAGCAAATAGCTGTACATAAATCCATATAATCAAGTTAATTTAGGATTTTTCCGCCAGGGCTTTCCGAGAAAACTTTATACTCCATATATGATGGTTTACTATCACAGACATTTTAATTCCATTACCTTACAAAGCAACTTTCCAAAGGATTGTCTAAATTGCACATCATCCTCTGCGATTCTCTTTCTTGGATCTTTTACATGATTCTTTGAAGACGCCCTCCTAGCTTTCTTGTTCAAATATCATTCCATGAGCATCCGGTCTATATTATCATTGGTATACCATTTACCAGATTGATGGATTGCAAAAGCTCCTTTTCCAAGAACCATTGCAGCCACTCCATAATCCTGCATTAAGACAATATCATCTTTATTGCAAATATTTTCATATCATTTTCTCCTATATACAGCTGGTAGTGTCAAAAACTACCTACTTTTTATTGTTTAAATCTATTAAAAACCTCGAT
>OGXS01000056.1_pt1 | contig 104529 bp, 68 predicted proteins | sample 1576371 | NCBI WGS metagenome assembly OGXS01 (sample SAMEA3541475, study PRJEB24748) | human gut metagenome | biome: human gut; feature: human-associated habitat; material: faeces | place: China | collected 2012
TGGTTCAAACACCCTATTATGTAATAATAAAATTTTTTATATGGGGTCATATACAAAGTATATATATAAGTTTTTAAAAGTCTAATAGTAATATATAATAGCACTGCAATATAAAATAACCGCAACTTAACTAGAGTTGTGGTTATTTATTTATATATTAAATCAAAGTAATAAAAAATCATAAATAAAGCGGTATTCCTAATAAGCCCGTCAGGCTAAAGAAAATACCGCTTTAAAATTATTTTATCTCTTTCACTGATGTTATATCAACATTTTCAGGCGTGAACTTCTTCTCCATTACACTCACCAGCGCTCCCACTGTGTCAAGCGACGTCATAAGACTGATTGAACTCTCCGACGCACAGCGCCTTATCTTAAACCCGTCGCTTCCCTTGTCGTTGCCCTTCTGCGGTATGTCTATTATCAAATCGCATATCCCGCTGCGGATTACATCCAAAACGTTGGGAACTCCCTCCCCTATCTTCTTGGCAACCTTAACACCGATTCCATTCTCCTCTAAAAACTTGGCCGTGCCCTCTGTGGCAATAAATCCACATCCCAATTCAGCAAAACGTTTGGCTAAAGGCAAAAAGTTCTCTTTGTCTCTCTCCCTCACCGTCGCCAGTATGGTTCCCGACTTTTCAGGTATCGTTGTTCCGGCACCAATAAATCCCTTGTATATCGCTTCCTCAAAGGTTCTGCCAACTCCCAAAACCTCTCCGGTGGAACGCATCTCAGGACCCAGGCTCACCTCAACCATAGGCAGTTTCTCAGTCGAGAATACCGGCACCTTTACAGCTACCATGCTTGATTCGGGATTTATGCCGGTTCCGTATCCCATGTCTTTGAGCGTCTCTCCCAACATCACCCTGGTTGCCAATTCGATTACCGGCACTCCCGTTACCTTGGTTATATAAGGAACCGTACGGCTGGAACGCGGGTTTACTTCTATTATATATAACTCGTCCTTAAACTCGATAAACTGTATGTTTATCATGCCTATAACTTTTAAAGCGACAGAAATTTCCTTGGTAACCTCCATAATCTTCTGCTTCATCTTGTCAGTTATGTTTTGCGGCGGATAAATCGAAATACTGTCTCCCGAATGTATTCCAGCACGCTCCAAATGCTCCATTATTCCCGGAATAAACACATCTGTTCCGTCGCAAATAGCGTCTACTTCCAGCTCGCGTCCGCCCAAATACCTGTCAATAAGCACGGGATTATCGGAATCCTTCTTGAACGCGTCCTCCAAATATTGAACAAGCTCTGTCTCGTTATGCGTAATCTCCATACCCTGACCGCCCAAAACATACGACGGACGAACTAGAAGAGGATATCCCAAATCATTCGCTTCCTCTATCCCCTTTTGAACAGACCAAACCGCTCTGCCTTTAGGACGCTTAATATTAAGCTCCTCCAGAATAGCGTCAAACTTCTCCCTGTCCTCCGCCTCGTCTATCTGCTTGGGTTTTGTTCCGAAAATAGGAACATTCATCTCATCAAGGAAGTTAGCCAGTTTAATTGCGGTCTGTCCGCCAAACTGCAATATAACTCCATCAGGCTTCTCAAGCTCAATTATGCTGTACACGTCCTCTTCTGTCAGCGGCTCAAAGTAAAGTTTATCTGAGGTGTCAAAATCGGTGCTGACCGTTTCGGGGTTATTATTTATAATAATAGTTTCAAGCCCCAGCTTTTTAAGTGCCTGAATACTATGAACACTGCAATAGTCAAATTCTATTCCCTGACCAATGCGGATAGGTCCTGAACCCAGCACCAGCACTTTTCTCCTGTCGGAAGGCTCTGCCTCGTTAACCTCGTCATAAGTTGAATAGTAATATGGCGAAACAGCCTCAAACTCACCTGCACAGGTGTCAACCATCTTATAAACCGGACGAATATTATACTTTTCTCTGAGCTTTCTGACATCTTTGCCCATGCAGCCGATTATCTCGGCTATTCCCTCATCGGCAAAGCCCATAACTTTATATTCTCTAAGCTTTTCAGGCGTCAGAGTTTCTATGCTGTATTCTTTTAGTTCTTCCTCTTTTTCTACTATCTTCTTAATCTTCTTTATGAACCACGGGTCCATACCGGTAATTTCGCAAATTTTCTCCATTAGATAATCACGTCTGATAAGCTCTGCCAAATCAAAAAGCCTTTCGTCATCAGGCACAACAACTCTCCGTTTAAGCCCCTCCAAGCTATGCTGCTTAGAAAATTCACGCATTAGTGTGAACTGCTTTATCTCAAGAGAACGAACGCCTTTCAGCAGTGCGGCTTCAAAGCTGTTACCTATGGCCATGACCTCGCCTGTCGCCATCATCTTAGTTCCAAGCTGTCTTTTCGCGCTGAAGAACTTATCAAACGGCCATTTTGGTATCTTTACAACGCAATAGTCAAGCGCCGGCTCAAAGCAGGCGTATGTTTTGCCTGTGACCGCATTTTTAATTTCATCCAAATTATATCCCAAAGCAATCTTTGCACCGATTTTGGCAATCGGATATCCTGTAGCCTTTGACGCAAGCGCCGAAGAACGGCTGACGCGCGGATTTATCTCAATAACCGCATACTCAAAGCTATCAGGGTTCAGAGCGAACTGAACATTACATCCGCCCTTAATCTCTATGGAATTAATTATATCTATGGCTGCTTTTCTGAGCATCTGGTATTCTTTATCCGCCAAGGTCTGTGCCGGGGCAACGACTATACTGTCGCCGGTATGTACACCGACGGGGTCCACATTCTCCATGGAGCAGACCGTTATACAATTTCCGGCGCCGTCTCTGATAACCTCAAACTCGATTTCTTTCCAGCCTCTTATACACTTTTCAATCAAAACCTGTCCAACGCGCGACAAATGTATTCCCTGAGTGGCTATCTCTATAAGCTCGCTCTCATTTTCAGCGATTCCGCCGCCTGTTCCTCCCAAAGTATAAGCAGGTCTCACAATAACCGGATAACCTATTTCGTTGGCAAAATCCTGGGCGTCTTCAACCGTATTCACAATCTCACCCTTAATCATGGGCTGATTTGTCCGTTCCATCATCTGCTTAAAACTGTCACGGTCTTCACCCTCTTTTATGGATTCTATTGAAGTTCCGATAACCCTAACGCCATATTTTTCGAGCACTCCGCTGTCATATAATTCACAGGCCAAATTCAAACCGGTCTGTCCGCCCATTCCAGCAATAAGGCTGTCCGGGCGCTCCTTTTCAATAACCTTTTCCACATATTCCGCTGTAAGGGGCTCAATATAGGTATAGTCAGCTGTATCCTTATCCGTCATTATTGTGGCCGGATTACTGTTTACTAAAACGACTTCTATTCCCTCTTCTTTTATTGCCTGGCAGGCCTGTGTCCCGGAATAATCAAATTCGGCGGCCTGTCCTATAACAATAGGACCGGAGCCAATAACAAGCACTTTTTTTATACTATTATCCTTAGGCATTTATTCTTCCTCCTAACACATATTGAAACCGGTATATTGAATTCTCGCAATTGTATTTCACCAATAAACCGGAATTTTTGTCAATATAAATCTATATAAATATTTAAATAAAACGTTTTTTATATAAGTTTTCAAAGCAATTCTATAAAAATACTAATCCGATAAGAAATAGTCAAATATCCATCCGGTGTCAAGCGGACCCGGTGAAGCTTCAGGATGAAACTGTACGCTGCGTATCGGCAAAGTTTTGTGTTTTATACCTTCGCATGTTCCGTCATTAACGTTTATATATGACTCCACAACATCGTCGGGCAGGTCAGAAACGATATAGTTATGATTCTGAGAGGTTATATACACCTTGCCTGTTTCCAAATTTTTAACCGGGTGGTTTCCGCCATGATGACCAAATTTTAATTTAGCAGTTTTTCCTCCCAGCGCCAGTCCTATTATTTGGTGACCCATACAAATTCCGCATACACGATACTTTCCGATAAGGTTTTTAACAGTCTCAACAGTTTCAGGTACGTCCTGAGGGTCTCCCGGTCCGTTTGAGATAAACACCATGTCAGGATCTATTTTCTCAATTTCTGCCGCCGTAACATTATATGGAAACACTGTTATATCACAGTCACGTTCTTTAAAGTCCCGTATAATACCGGCTTTTGCACCCATATCAATAAAGGCCACCTTTTTGCCGCCGCCTTTTATATTATATACACTTTTAGTTGACACACGGCTTATAACATCACTATTATCAAGGCTTTCAAGACAAGTTTCAATTTCTTTATCTGATATATTTTCCTTGATAGTTATTATGCCCTTCATACAGCCATTGTTTCTGATTATCCTGGTCAATGCTCTGGTATCGATTCCTTCTATCCCAACTATATGATTTTGCCGCAAGAAACCGTCTAGGTCCATTTCGGTCCTGAAATTGCTGGGATAATCACATTTTTCACGAACTACAAACGCTGAAAGCGCAGGCTTGTCCGATTCCATATCCTCGAAATTTATTCCGTAATTTCCAATCAAGGGATAAGTCATAACAACGATTTGACCGCAAAACGACGGGTCCGTCAGTGTTTCCTGATATCCCGTCATATTTGTAGTGAATACGACCTCTCCCACGACATCATGAATATGCCCGAAAGCTTTTCCTGTAAATCTGTCACCGTTCTCCAGTATTAACTGGGCAACTCTGCTGTTTTGCATAAAATCAGCTCCTTTTTATTAACAAATGTGCAAAATAAAAGGACAAATGAGAAATAAAACTAAATCTCAATGTCCATATTAACAATATTTAAAAAATAAGAGTCCCTCATAAAATGTGAAACGAAAAACATTAAACCTAAAAACCAATCTTTAAAGTTAACTATTAACTTTGGTCTTACAGTCATCAGGCCGTTCCCCTTTCTGAGCAATTCTCCTATTTTGCATTTTTACTATCTTACCACTATTACTTTTTCTTGTCAATAGTAATTTTTAGAAAATTTTATTTTTTAAAATCTTCAAGCATGAATAACGTTTCTAATCTAAAATATAAAAACTTTTTTACACCGGTATACTTGCTTTTATATTACCAACAATGTAAAATTTTCATAACACGGCTGTAAATAACGGAAATACCCAATTATTCCGCAATAGATTAGTACAAGTAATATATTTAACTAAATTAGTATGCTGGAACGTCAGCAAAAAACTAGAATAAAATTTAATTGTGTTTTTTTGTAAACATCGGTAAGTGTGAGCACACTTTTTTAAGTGTGTTAAATAGGTATAATGAATTAGACAAAAATATTATGGTTATTTATAATAAAAAATTATAAAAATATAGTATAGAAAGCATTGGATATGTAACTGTGACCACACTTTAAAGAGTGTATTATACAAAGTAACTTGTTTTTGTAAATTAAAAATAGATAAAAATTTAAGGGTGTATCTTGGTAAACATCAGTAGGTGTGACCCGACCTGTAAAGGTTGGTATGATACAAGGTAATTTGTTTTATTATAGCCTTCAACGTCAATTGTGGCTACACTTTTATTAAAAGTGTATGTTATGCAAACCATATAACGTCATATATACTTTTAATGCCAATAATTAGCTTAGTTGTCATACAATAAATTGCTTAGTTGTGATGTATTGTGTGCGTAAACACACCTCGTTAGGTGAACTGCCATATCACGCGAAGCGTGAACATACTTAAAACAGTTTGCCATAATCCTTTTTAATAATAAACTTTTCCGTGACTGCGCGCCTTACGCGGCAAACGTAGTTTGTACATCACAACTAAGTTTGATTATTGACATTGTAGGTTTATCAATACAAAGTAATTTGTATTACACACACTTTAAAAAAGTGTGGTCACAGCCCTGCCGAAGCTTGCTATATCACATTTTTATCCAACTTTATTGTAGTCTTTCCATTATGGCTTACACAAACTTGCAAAGTGTAATTACATTCATACCGCCCGATGCTTGCATACCACATTTGTTATTAATACCCTTAACATTTCTGTCCACTTCATTGCAGCCTTTCCACAAACTGTTACCACACCTTAACAATGTTTACTAAAAACACTGTATTTAGATTAATAATTCTAAAATAAATTTTTTTACTTGATATATACATGAATCATAGATTATTCATAATCTTAGTTTATGCTAACGACATACCTGACAAAAGCGACAGTATAAGTCTAGAAATTTCTACAACATTCATTGCTGAAATAACCGGATGTGCAGGAGGTAATATTTTGCTGTCAAAAACTATTGGTATATCTGATAAAGAAATATTTTTCTTCGAGGCAAAATCATTCGCGTTATTTATAATCGCATTAAATTTCTTATCTGAACCAAGAATACGATACTTTGATACCTGTTTAAGCGCTGATACTGCATATGCAGTATCTCTGACCCTCTTGATAAAATTGGTTTCATAAGAACTGGAAACAGAACCGTCTGTTCTGACACATACAAGCAATGCCGCGACCGCAATTCTGATGTTTGTGACAACAGTTTTATAATCAAGACTGCTGTCGCCGAATACAGTAACCGCATTTTTGAACTCATCATCAAAAGAATATGACATTTCAATATTCACATTTCCTATTGAGCGGCCATGTCCATACTTCGTATAAATATCAGCCCTACAGCTATTTTCCGGTGAAAGGACGTTCATCTCCTTTGTTATCTGCGCGGCTCTTTTTTTGAATCTTATCACCGTCTCCGGAGCTATATCACTCCTTGAAATCAGCTTATATATTCCGTCAAGAGCCAAACGTGCGAATGCCATATCTATATTTCTCGACTGATTCAAATATCCTATATTGTTCACATTAACAGTCTGAGAAAATCCACCGTCAGCCTCAATTAAAAATTCTCTCGGATAATCTGTTGCGGAACGTATACCCAATATAATTGGTTCATCTGTTCTATATTTTTCTATATTTTTTGGATTCATATAATATGTGCCGGGCGCAAACTCAGATATAACCACATTCGACAAATACGGAGAACATAAACGTTTTAGAAAACCCGAAACAAAGCTGCAAAAATTATGTCCGCGGTGCATTTGACCAAATATACCGAGGCACTCGCTTGAAAACTTCTCATAAAATCCATTATGAATGCCGGAACCTATTGATACTATATTAAATGTTGTTTGGGATTTTCCGACATGCTGAACAGCTGAACCAAAAGCTTGACCGCTTTTGTAAACATTTTTAATTATCAAATTTTGAAGGTTATGGTAGCGGCAAAGCAATCCTGACGCCGTGATAAAAATAATTTGAGCCCCATTCGATATATCAAAAACTTTCTGTACAGCATCTTTATACGCCTTTTCTCCTATTTGAACGGAGGAATCAAGATTCCTTAACCACTCTTCTACTTTTGCAATATTCGTTAAAGTCGGAGCTAAAAATTCATTAGAATAAATTTCTCCATTAATCGTAGAAATAAAAAAATGTGAATACCGATTCATATTTCTTAAAAATTCAGTGAGCGCCGCCTTAGCCACGTTCTGTAATGATGCAGACGAATCCGCTGTATCAAGTATATAAATTATATCTGCATTTTCAGCCGGTGCCGGCACCTGGGGTCTTATCAGATATACCGCACTGTAACCGCTCGTATCATCCCCGCATACATATCCAATACTCTCACGGCTTGGGTCATAACACAGACACAACTCAAATACACTGCCGGATTTTCCGGTTGAAACCAACATTACTCCGCTGCCTGTAAAATTTTTGCCAATATAATTATTATCTTTCATAATATATTGATTATTAATCGGCAGAATATTGTATTCGTGTGTTGACGAATACATCCTTTTAAGTTCTTTATTGTTTGGAACAGCGACGCTAATTGAGACGTCTATATTTTCAGAGTAAGAATTTTCTGCTTTGCTGACATGTTTTTTGACTGATTCAATATTTTGTGGCACCGAAGTAGATGAATAAAGCGGTATTTCAAAAATAAGGTCATTGCCCATACACTTTGGAAGCGCTGTAGCTTCGATTATTAAATTAAATTCTCCAAAATTTTGATGCAAATTATTAATCTTAAAACTGTAGCACGTACCTGATATCTGCTTCAGAATTACACGTGAGGCTCCGCTTTTTTCCTCATCATCAAATTCAGTAATATTGCTTTTTACTGAATATTCACCGTAATCTAATTCAAAGCCTCCTATAACTGCTGATTTAGGCATATCAAAAAACAAATTAAAGTCAAAAACATTGTCATCTGCTTCTTTCACAAAATCAGTTTTAAGAACAAATTCATATCTTAAACTAAGTACCATATCAAACATTAGTTCAGCTTTAATATCAAGGTTTTTCAGAGTTATATATTTTTCACAGTTTTCCATATCCATTTCCTTACTTTTGATTTTAATAATATAAAACATTAAAAATTTTCATAAAATTCTTATGTAAACAACTATCCGCAGAGCTGTAATCACAGCTCTGCGGACAAATAAAGATATTTTTAACTTTACAAAGTAACAATTTTAGAGTGATATCACTCATCCTTTATAAACAACTCTTTCGTATATGGCAGAGACAATATCCAGTCACAATAAGCATGCCATTCGTCAAGCTTATGGTTTCTTCTCGCATAATACATATTAAGAAGATTCTCATAATTCATAGTTATTGTGCGCTTTTGATTATAGTTTGACGGAAGCATCTGTATAATATCATACCAATCCGCTTTGTCCTTAGTCTCAACAAAATGTTTGCGTTTAAGCTCCATAAACTCCATATAAGCGGTAAAAGCTTCAAGAGCGGTTTTACTAAGATGATCACAAGAAAAATCAGAAAGTTCAAATTTCTTTGAATGTATTTTGTGCATCGTACTTGTCGAGTTAGCCACGGTACCAACTTTGTATGTGTCAAACTCTTTCCACCAATAAAGCGGCGCTGTTATATCAACGCTTACCAATATCTGACGAATAAACTTTCTATGGTCGCTACCTGCTCTGCAAAGCCTGATTGCCAGCGAAAGGTCATTCTCACCGAGAATGTAGTCGCCATTTTCATTATAGCGGCTGTCTATTCTTTCCCAGCTGTTCATGGGATTTCTTGCTCCGCGGATAGCGCCCTCAAGATTCATTACCTTAGCATATTCTATTTTTATCATATAAAGTTCTCCAAACTAAATATCAAGATTGATAACTGATGTGCCTCTTTCCTCAATAAACTTTCTTCTCGGCTCAACCTTATCACCCATAAGAATCGTAAATGTCTCGTCTGCCTGCTGAGCGTCTTCGAGATCTACCCTAAGCATTATTCTTGTATCGGGATTCATTGTTGTATCCCAAAGCTGCGACGGGTTCATCTCACCAAGACCTTTATATCTCTGAACGCTGGGCGTTCTGCCGTCGCCCATTTCAGTCAGTATATCCTGAAGCTCCTGATCAGTGTAGGCATATTTTTCAATCTTTCCTCTTGAAATCTTATAAAGCGGCGGCTGTGCTATATACACATGTCCGTCCTCAATAAGCGGGCGCATATAACGGAAGAAAAATGTCAAAAGAAGCGTTCTGATATGCGCTCCGTCAACATCGGCATCAGCCATTATAACAACTTTTCCATATCTCAGTTTGTTTAAATCAAACTCGTCTCCAATACCGGCGCCAAGCGCAGTAATCACGGGAGTCAGTTTATCATTGCCATAAATCTTATCTATTCTGGCTTTTTCTACATTCAGCATTTTTCCCCAAAGCGGAAGTATAGCCTGGAATCTCCTGTCACGCCCCTGCTTTGCCGAGCCGCCTGCAGAGTCTCCCTCGACGATATATATTTCTGTATAAGTATTATCCCTGTCAGAACAATCGGCCAGTTTTCCAGGAAGAGAACTGCTTTCGAGAGCAGATTTACGTCTTGTGCTCTCTCTCGCCCTCTTTGCCGCCTCTCTTGCGCGGGAAGCTGTCATTGCTTTATCAACAACTATTTTAGCTATGGTTGGATTCTCTTCAAAAAACTCCCCGAGTTTTTCATTAACCATCTTTTCAACTATGGTTCTTATCTCGCTGTTTCCAAGTTTAGTCTTTGTCTGCCCCTCAAATTGAGCCTCTGTTACCTTTACGCTTATTACACAGGACAAACCCTCACGGCAGTCCTCGCCTTTAAGATTAGCGTCAGCTTCCTTAAGCATACCTGTTTTTCTGGCATAATCATTAATAACTTTAGTAAGAGCAGACTTAAATCCCGTCTCATGAGTTCCGCCTTCGGTGGTGTTAATATTATTAGCAAAACTCATAATCATTTCGTTATATCCGTCGTTATACTGCATAGCGACCTCTGCCTCGCTGTCCTCTCTAACGGAATTAACATATATAACATCCTCATGGATAACTTCTTTATTCCGGTTAAGATATTCAACAAACTCACGAATACCACCATCATATTTAAGTTCCACCATCTTTTTATCTTCAGGGGCATTAGTTCTTTTATCAACAAGGGTAATATTAATCCCGGCGTTTAGAAACGCTTGCTCACGCAGACGTCTGCGAAGAACATCATAATCATAGACAAGACCTTCTTTAAAAATCTCACCGTCAGGTTTAAAATGCACCTTAGTTCCGGTCTCAGTCGTCTCTCCTATTTGCTTCAAAGAGCCGACGCCTTGTCCCCGTTCATATTTTTGATAAAAAATATGCTCGCCATTTTTGATCTCAACTTCAAGGTACTCAGAAAGCGCGTTTACAACCGAAGCACCAACGCCATGCAAACCGCCGGACACCTTATAACCTCCGCCGCCGAATTTTCCGCCGGCATGAAGCTGTGTAAATACAACCTCAACAGTTGATATTCCCATTTTAGGGTGTATACCTGTCGGGATTCCGCGTCCGTTATCTGTTACGGTTATAGAGTTATCTTCTTCAATTTCCACCAAAATTCTACTGCAGAACCCTGCCAAAGCTTCATCGATAGAATTATCTACTATCTCGTAAACAAGATGGTGGAGACCGCGTGAAGAAGTAGAACCGATATACATACCCGGTCTTTTTCTAACAGCTTCCAATCCCTCAAGGACCTGTATTTGGTTTTCGTCATAAGTGTCCTCAATTGGGACGCTCGTAATATGTTGTTCCTCTTGCATAAAATTCACTCCATTTATAGTATTATGTTCTTGCGTCTATCTTATTTAAGTATTACTCATCAAGGCTGTACAGCGAATATTCTGAAAAGTTTTTTGTGCGTTTTACTCTGCCTGCGAGCGCCTTTGAAGAAATATTTGTTATATACACAACGCTTTGATTATTTGTTTCGCATAATACAACAGATTTCGGAATATCGTCAGTAACGCTTCTGACAAATCCCTCTTCTTCGGCTATTCTGAGAAATTCTCTTGAATATTTAGCTATAGTTATATTATCTAGGTCAAGTATCGCTATTATATCATCAGTATCCACCGTAGTGTTTTTACCTAAGTGCAGGTACATTTTCTCATACCTTTCTCAAGACAGGCTGCTAACAACTTTCCCGTCCTTTATAAAAATTCTATTTATTGATTCAAAAGCAGACTCTCCGCTTCCGATAAGTTCTTCTATATCAGTGCAAGTAATTATTATCTGCATATCCTTAATATTAGCAAGCACAAATTTCTGACGCTTTCTGTCAAGTTCACTCATTATATCATCAAGCAAAAGCACAGGGGTCTCATTTATATCTTCTTTTATTAATTTTACCTCAGCCAATTTTTCAACAAGAACTATAGTTTTTTGCTGCCCCTGGGAAGCAAACGCCTTCGCATCGCGGTTATTTATCTCAAACACGATATCTTCCCTATGCGGACTCACCATGGTCTCTCCATATTCCATTTCACGTTTATAACTCGAAGAAATCTTCTCTCTAAGCCTATTGGTCACGTCTGCCGCGTCAAACTCTGCGTCAGTTGAAAACCGACCGATACAGGACATATATTTAAGCGACAATTCTTCAGCTCCTGATGATATTTCAAATTGAATATCTTTGGCGATTTCTTCAATACGCCTAATAAATTCAGCTCTGTACCTTATTATCTCCGCGGAAACTTGAATAAGTTTTTCATTCATAATTTCAAGCAGCGTCTCGTTTGGAGAGTTCATTTTAAGCAAAGCATTTTTGCTGTCAACTACCTTTCTCAGAGAACTGAGTGCTGAAAAATAATTTGGGCGCAATTGGCTTATAAGCATATCAAGATTTCGGCGTCTGCCCCTTGGCCCCTCTTTAACAAGACCTAAAAGCTCCGGACCGAAATACACCACGTTAAATTTGCCAAGCAGCTCGCTGTTGCGCTTTATTGGAATATCATTGTATATGATAGTTTTACGCCTGCCGCGAAACATTTCGATTTCAAAAAAACTATCCTGAGAGTATGACGAAAATTCCATATAAATATCGGCTTTGTCTTCTCCATGCCTTATAAGTTCAGAATCCTTATTGGTTCTATTTGATTTTCCCATAGAAAACATGTGAACCGCTTCTAAAATATTGGTTTTCCCCTGGGCATTATCTCCGCATATAACGTTTATTCCGTCAGAAAATTCAATCTCTTCTTCACAATAGTTTCTGAAATTTGTTAACCTGATTTTATTGGATTTCATAAGCCCGTCTCTTAGCCGGCATTTCTAAGTCTGATAGGAAGTATCATATACATATAATCGTTGCCTTCAACAGGAGTAATTATAAGCGGATTGATACTCTTATTAAACTTCATCATTATATTATCATCACGCAGAACGTTAAACACATCCTGAAGATATCTATTGTAAAAACCAATCTCAAGCGCAACATCAGGCGGAGTATCAACACTTAGATTGTCATCAACTGAACCGGCTGAAGTTGTACACGAAACATTTATGTTTCCGTCAGTTATATTAAATCTTATAGGACCTTTAACTACATCATTCAAAATTATCAACGAGGCTCTTTTTACAGAATCAGCAATCTGATGTGTAGGACACTCAAGTTCCAATTCAAATGAAGTTGGAATTATCCTTTCAAAATTGGTATAGCTTCCTTCAATCAATCGAGTAACCAGCTTGCAGGTTTCAAGCAGGAATATAGCATGTCCGGGTGCCGCGATTATCTTTATGTCCTCGTCTGAATCACCAATTATTCTGGCAAGCTCAGTTAGAGATTTTTCAGGAATTATCATTTCTTTTGGTTCAAAATTTCCTTCCAGAGATACATTTCTCTGCGCTATCCTATATCCATCTAAAGCAACCATTGAGAGCCCGTCCGGCATGATTTTCAGCAGCGCTCCCATACGCGTAGGGTCATTATCTGTTTTAGCGGCTGCAAAGCTCGTCATCTCTATCATGTTTTTAAGAACTCCTCCGGGCAGTGTGACAGAATAGTCTTCGCTAACCTGAGGCAGGTCCGGAAACTCATCAGGAGCTATACCGGGTATTTCAATTTTTGCCTTCCCGCTTTTTATGAGAGTAAGATATTTCTCATTAGTTTCAATTGATATAGTTGAGTCATTAGGAGATGCTAAAATTTTTCCAAAAAGTTTAGCGTCAATAACGATTTCGCCGCCCTCTTTTACATCAGCTTCAATTACAGACTCAATTCCAATTTCTAAATCATTTCCGATTATTGTAACACGGCCGTTTTCCTCGGCCCTGATATATACGCCTTCCAAAACGGCCAGGCTGGAACGGGACGAAACTGCCCTTGAAACGGTAGAAACCGCTGAGTTAAGTACGTCTCTGTCACATACAAATTTCATATGAAAAATCCTTTCATTTCACTAGTTTTATATCTTTATAATTATACCATAAAAACTTTTCTGACGCAACAGTTTTTTGAAAAGTTTTACCACTATTTCAACGCCGAAATCACGGCGGTTATAGGCAATATAGAACCGATTTAATCATAAGACGGCTCTTGACTTATAAAAGGATATGCTGATATAATCATTATATAAAATTGGTTGGTGAAATTTATGAAAATTTTAATAATTGACATGGATAGAAAAATGGCACAATACGAAAGCGACTGTCTTAAAACATTCAGATACGACTGCGATATCTCTGAAAGCGGACAGGAAGGACTGAAAATGGCAGTCAATAACGACTATTGCTGTATAATTCTTGAAACAGATTTAAACGGTGCCCTTGACGGTTTTTTAATATGTTCCCAAATAAGAAAACAAAAGAATATACCTATAATCTTTATTTCAGATTGCGGCAACGAATCCGCAAAAATACGTGCATTTGGTGTTGGAGCGGACGATTATATCACAAAACCTTTTTCTATTTCAGAAATGGTTGCCAGAGTAAACGGGCATATAACAAGATACCTTTCTATCATTGAAGAATTTGACAAAAAAAGCGCAAGAGTAATAGAAATTCGAGACCTTAAAATAGATAAGGATTCTCACAGAGTATTTATCGGCGGAAACGAGGTTATAATGCCTGTTAAAGAATATGAGCTCTTACTTTTTTTAGCCGAAAATCCCAATATTGTATTTAGCAAAGAACATTTGTTCGACCGCGTATGGGGAATTGACGCAATGGGCGATACTTCTACTGTTACTGTCCATATCCAGCGCATAAGAGAAAAAATTGAAAGCGCAAGCAGCGAAACTTATATAGAAACTGTTTGGGGCGCCGGTTATAGGCTCTCAGACAGCAAGTAACAGTTGTAAGATTTTTACTTTATTCTATTTAATTTAACATGAAAATTTATCCAAAATAACATTGACGTTTTTGGAAATAATGATATAATAAGAGCAAAGAAAATGGTGAAAAATTTCACAATTGATAAAATTATTGGAGGTGCATTATGAAATACACTGATGTGACAGTTTCAGACTCAATCAAATATATTGGTGTAAACGACTATGACCTGGACTTATTTGAGGGTCAATATATAATACCAAATGGAGTTGCGTATAATTCATATGTTATTTTGGATGACAAAATAACGATAATGGATACAGTGGACAGAAGAGCCTGCGGAGAATGGCTTAATAATCTAAAAGAAATTTTGGGTGAAAAGACACCTGACTATCTTGTTGTTCAGCATATGGAGCCGGACCATGCTGCCAGCATAAATATACTTGCCGATTTATACCCTGATATGAAAATTGTTGGAAACCAAAAGACGTTCGGTATGATAAATCAATTCTTTGATTTAGATTTGGGAGACGGCAGAAAAGTTATAGTTTCTGAGGGGGACAAACTTGAACTTGGAAATCATTGTTTAAACTTTGTTATGGCGCCTATGGTGCACTGGCCTGAAGTTATGCTCTCATATGAAAGCACAGAAAAAATCTTGTTTTCGGCTGACGCTTTCGGAAAATTCGGCACACTTGATACAGATGAAGAATGGGACTGCGAAGCAAGACGATATTACTTTAATATTGTAGGTAAATATGGCGCACAAGTGCAAACAGTATTAAAAAAGGCTTCAAGTCTTGATATAAAAACCATTTGTCCGCTTCACGGACCTATACTAAATGAAAATTTGGGTCACTATATTAGTCTTTATGACACCTGGAGCAGCTATAAGGCAGAGGATAAAGGAGTTTTTATAGCATACGCCTCAATTTATGGAAATACTAAACAGGCTGTAGAAAAACTGGCTGAAATACTCACCGAAAAAGGTGTTGAAACAGTAAAAATTACTGACCTCGCAAGAGAAGATTGGGCCGAAGCTATTGAAGACGCTTTCAGATATGACAGAATGGTAGTTGCATCTCCCACATATGACGGCGGAATATTTACTCCGGTTCTTGAATTTTTGCAGCACATTAACTCAAAAATGTACCAGAACAGAAAAGTAGGCATCATCGAAAACGGTTCATGGGCGCCAATGGCCGGAAAGAAAATAAAAGAATTTTTGACCGGAATGAAAAATATAGAAATAGTTGAACCAACGGTCACTGTTAAATCAGCTATGAAACAAAATACGATAAAAGAGCTTGAGTCATTGGCAGATAGTCTGCTTTAAAAATTTATCACTTGTTAGATAATAAAGTGCCGCAGTACAGTTAATTTGTACCGCGGCACTAAGTTTTTAAGTAAAAAATCCTACTCTTCCTCAGAATATTTAAATCCCCAATCTTCCCGAAGTCCGGTCATAATATCCATAACATCAACCGTAAGATTTAAATAAGTATCATTACCTTTTCCAAGTATTGCATCTTCCATATCTTCTATTTCATAAAACAGCGCTTTGTCTTTCCTTCCAGCTGAAACTGTTTCTGTCTTTTCAGTGTCTATATAAGTTATCTGTGCTGTTTGCGGTCTTTGATAATCGTCCAATTCTATATACGCTTTTTCACATGTTATAAAAGCTCGTTTTGGAAGTCTAGCATGAAGAGACACCGTTAACGTGGCTGCTAAGTCTTCACCATTCATTAATAATATTCCTTCTGTTTCATCAACACCGGACTCAACCATCTGTACCTCAGAAGAAAATCCTGTAGGTTTGCACGGCATAAACAAACGGGCAAAGGACAGCGCATAAACGCCAATATCAAGAAGGGCTCCTCCGGCTAGCGATTTACTAAAAAATCTGCTGTTCATATCATGCTCTCTAAAACTGCCGTGGTATACATGAATAAGATTAACCTTTCCGAACACACCGGCTCTTACCATCTCGCTAAGTTTTTTATACAGCGGCATATGATAAATAGTCATTGCTTCCGCCAGCACTAAATTATTTTTTTCTGCCAAAAGCACGGCTTGATTTAATTCAGAGCTATTTAAAGTTATTGCCTTTTCACAAAGCACATGCTTTCCATTTTCCAGAGCTTCCATTATTGCCTCAAAATGTTTATTATGCGGCGTCGCTATATAAACAGCGTCCACATTATCGTCATAAAACATTTCATGATAATCGTCATAAACTTTATCTATATTATGCTTTTTAGCAAACTCAATTACCTTTTCTTTCGTGCGGCTGCCTACAGAATATACTTTTCTGCCCTCATCTAAAAAAGCGTCTGCCATGTCCCCTGCAATCCAGCCAGATCCCAAAACTGCCCAATTTAATTCTCTATTCATATCTTCCTCCTAAGTATAAATTATAATATCAATTTTACCAAAATTATTTTAATTATTCCCAAATAAATTTAACACAATATAAACATAGTAATTGTTATAAATCACATAGTGCCGCAGAAAGGAACTGAAAATTGCAGTCCCTAGCTGCGGCACATTTAATTTTTAATTTTCATTACTGCTTACCGTTTGACTTAACGGCGTCAAATTATTTATATTATCCCAAATAAACACTTTAACTTCATTGCCGGCACCGGAAACGTGGTTAACAGTATAGGGAACCGTCTCTCCAATAGATACACCGTTTGATAAAACTCTCGTATCCATATACTGTATAACGCCTTTATCGTTATATTCAGCAACTATAATAAGGTTATCGCCGCTGGTCTCAGCATTTTTTACCACATTAAATGAAATAGTCTCGCCTTCGACATTTAAATTATTAATGCTGTAGGTTTGAACAGGCTCTTTCTCTACATATTCAGCAAAAGCAGCTTTTCTAAATCTAGCTTTTGAACCATCCATATAGAAATAATATACATCGCCTTTTTTCACCGGCAATGAATACCGAATCGGCAAATTAGCTTCTTTTACATTAAGCGAGTAAGTCGACTCTTTTGTATAATCCGTAACACCGGCTTTTGTAACATAGAAAGTTTTGTCCTGCAGAGCAGTCAAATAAATAGTAAATACTCCGTCTTCAGGCGCAGTAAATTCCATTGCACTGCCTTTTCCTTTTCCGTTTTCATATCCGCCGCCTATATTTTTATCTGTAATAGCAAAATTCGATATAAATCCATCATCAAAAACAGCTATATCCTGCATAGGACGTCCAAACGGAATCATTCCTACCAATCCCGGCATAAACTCGGTGCCTGCCGGTTTATTAATATCAGCCTCAGTTGCAATCCACTCTGAAACAACCTGTGTTTCAGGAGACGGGCTAACGTTAGGATCCGGTGTTTCAACAGCCGGCGGGACGATAGTAGGCTGAGGAAGCGTTTCATCATAAGCAGTATCTCTAACATAACTGCCGTCTGCCAAAGCATTTGCATATTCTTCAATATACATATAGCCTGTTGACGGATTGATTTTAACAGCATCAGATGAACTGTTTTTATCTAACCCATTCTTATCTTCATATTCATTTGGAATTCCGTCCAAATCACTATCCTTTGACATAGTTCCGCCATCCAAAGTTGGATATCCCCCAACATCACTCGGCTTATCAATAATTTTACCGGTACGGTTTTTAACATCATTCGTAACTCTTGTATCAACGCTGTCTCTGATTATACTTGCTCCTGCGCTTTCAAGCACTGATTTATAGGCGTCCTCTGCGGTTTCAGTATTAACCGGGTATTCGTTCTCATATCTGAAATGAACTATTTTTTCTGCGTCTGTAATATTAGACTTCGACCATATTCCATAATGGTTAGCATTACTGTCTTTATCAACACCCTTGGTATTGTCTGAAGTAACTGAAGAATTTTCATCAACATAGTTTCCGTCAACATACACATCTGTTCCCCAGCCCTCAACACCTGTTCCGGCAGCTATATATGAACTGTCTGCAGTTGAAGCACTAATATTGTATATCCTGCTCTTATGTTTTCCAGTGCTTGGACCATACTTGTAATAACAGTTAATAAAATTAGCTGCCATTCCATCCTCGCCGCCGTAAGCGGAATTTCCGCCCCAGTTGTATACAACATTGTTTCTCATATCGGTAAGAGTCATATTTAAAGTAACATCATTATATGCGTCTTTATTTGAACCCCTGTCAAGACGAGGGTTACGGCTGTCATGGTGAGCGAGAAGATTATGGTGGAAGCTTGCATTTTTACCTCCCCATATACCGCCGTATCCATGTGCGCCTTTGTCATGAAGTGAGTTCTTTAAACTTTCTGATATAATACACCACTGCATAGTAAAGTTTTCATTTTGATAGAAAGAAACACATTCATCCGTGCTCCAGCTCATAGAGCAATGGTCTATTATAACATTATTAATTCCTCTGCCGCCCAAAGTATCATCCTCAATACCTCCGTCTACGCCCATACGGAAACGCAGATAACGCATAATAATATTGTTCCCCGTCATATACACGTTAAAATCTCTAAAGCAGATTCCATCCCCCGGCGCGGTCTGACCCAAAATGGTAAGATTATCATTGTATATAGTAAGCGTTCTGCTCAAATTTATAGTTCCGCCCACATCAAATACAATAATACGGTCAGGTTGAGAAACTGCGTCTCTGAATGTACCAAAGCTCCCGTCATCAGCAAGACTTGTCACATGATAAACCTCACGATTTTCTGAACTTCTTGCTCCCGTTGCCCACATACCGCCGCCTTCAGCGCCCGGAAAAGCCGGCAATGAGTTTGTTTCAGCAAACGTTGCCGGGCAATATACCGCAGAAATAAGCATTGCAGCAAGTACAGCCCAAAATACACCTTTTAATTTTTTCAAGTTCATTTCTTATACCCTTCTTCCTTATTTTTTTGAACCCTAAATGAATTATACAACATTACTGTAAAATAGTCAATCGCAACAACCAATTTACAGTAATAATAAACAAATATACATTATTAAACAACAAACCCTTCGCCTTAACAAAAACTTACGTTAAAAACCCCCGGGAATTATCCCGAGGGGTCTGTCTAATATCTCAATTCCTCTTCAATTTTAAGCAAACGATTATACTTCTGAACACTCTCACCTCTTGACAAAGCACCGGCCTTTATATACTTAGCATTCACAGCCACGGCAATGTCAGCTATAGTTGTATCCCCTGTCTCTCCGCTTCTGCTGGAAATTATTGGAGTATATCCATTAGTTTTGGCAAGTTCAATAGTTTCCAAAGTTTCCGTTAAAGTACCTATTTGGTTCGGCTTTATTATAATAGAATTGGCAATTTTTAAATCCAATCCTTTTTTTAATCTTATTTTGTCAGTAACAAAAAGATTATCACCAACCAGCTTTATTTTATCCCCAAGCTTGTCAGTCATCACTTCCCAGCCCTCAAAATCATCCTCAGCCATCCCGTCTTCTATAGACAGTATCGGATACTTTCGGCAGTAATCATTCCACATTTTGACCATATCTTCACGCGTCAGCATTCTGTTCTGCTTCCAAAAATAATACTGACCTTCCTCTCCAACAGCTTTAGCTTCGTTATACATCTCGCCGGCCGCCGCATCAATCGTAACCGCAAAATGTTCCCCGGTGCGATAACCGGATTTTTGTATCGCTCTTACTATCAGCCTTATAGCCTCTTCATCCCCGGAAAGATTAGGAACATATCCTCCAACGTCACTAAATGAAGCTGAAAGACCGCTATCCCTCAACAATTCTTTCAAAGTATGAGAAACCTGAGCACACCACATGAGCCCCTGCTTGAAACTCTCAGCACCAATAGGAGCAATCATAAACTCCTGAAAACTGAGAGAATTATCTGCATGCCGCCCGCCGCTTATTACATTAACCAAAGGTACCGGCATTTTCTTTCCGCCGATTCCGCCGATATACTGGTATAGCCCCACGCCTAATGCATTTGCTGCCGCATGAGCGCAAGCGAGCGAAACGCTTAAAATTGCATTTGAACCCAATTTTGATTTATTAGAAGTTCCGTCTAAGCTTATCATCTTTCTATCGATGGCTTCCTGGTCTATAACATTCATTCCTGTCAGTTTTTCTGCAAGATGTTCGTTTACAACCTTAACCGCTTTGAGCACACCGTTTCCCATGTACCTGGTTTGGTCTCCGTCACGCAGTTCGTGAGCTTCATACTGTCCAGGTGATGTTACTGCCGGCACTGAGGCTCGTCCGACGTTTCCGTCATCTGTATATACCTCCGTCTCAATCGTCGGTATACCGCGTGAATCCAATATTTCATGAGCAAATATATCCTCTATACCGATATAAGATTTCATAAGCTCTCACAAATCCCTTCTGTAGTATTATATCTGCATTATATGGCTTTGTTTTTTGTCCATTCAATCCTAAGACTATACCAAAAGCAACAAAGTACCTGCTGTTATCAAAATAAGACCCAGCCAGGATTTTGCACTGAGCTTTTCCTTTAATACGATATAAGAAAAAGCAATCGTAACAATTATACTCAGTTTGTCAATCGGAACCACAACACCTGCCCTGTCTTGAGTGCCCTATAATAACACAGCCAAGACGCACCTGTAGAAATTCCCGACAATATCAAAAACAGCATCGAATGTCTGTCAATATGTTTCAGCGTATTTTTCTTTCCCGTTACAAAAACAATCATCCATGCCATAATCAAAACAACAACAGTACGTATAGCCGTTCCAAGAGTGGAATCAACCCCTTCAATACCTACCTTGCCCAAGATAGCGGTCAAAGAGGCAAACACTGCCGACATAACAGCAAGCACCAGCCACTTATAACCTTTAACCTCAGTTGTGCTTTTTTGTATATTAAGCATCAAATACGTTCCAATGGCAATCAGCACCATTGAAATAACTTTATAAACTCCCAAAGGTTCTCCCAAAAGTATAAACGCAAGCAGCATTGTTAAAACAGTGCTTGATTTATCTATTGGAGCAACCTTATTTACGTCTCCTAGCTGAAGAGCTTTGAAATAACACAGCCAGGATGCTCCGGTTGCAAGACCTGAGAGAATCAAAAACGTCCATGTTTTTGCAGATATTGGACCTATTTCGCTGCCGCTGACGAACACCATAACCCAGGAAAACACCAGAACTACAACGGTTCTGACCGCCGTAGCCGCGTCGCTGTCTACATCTTTTATTCCGCACTTTGCAAGAACAGCTGTTATTCCTGCAAAGAATGCGGAACCAAACGCAAACAATATCCACATATACGTTTCACCTTTCTATAGTTAAATGTATGTATAAGATGAATCTGCTAAAATATCTTAATTACTTTGATAAAGACTCCCCTGCCTCTTCAAGCAGCTTTGGTATATCAAAATTCTGCGGGCAGTGACTGACGCAATTTCTGCATTTAACGCAAGCGTCCGCCTTATATTCCATATCTAAATACTTTTTGCTGGGCTCATCCTCCCAGGTATAAGTTAAAGCCTGCTCATTATAAAGTTTAAAAATCTCAGGTATATCAATATTAGCCGGACATGGCATACAGTATCTGCATCCGGTGCACTGCACCCTGGCGCCTTGGTTAAAAATGTCTCCGGCTTCCATTATTCTCTTTTTTTCATCCTCACTGAGCATACCAACATCACTGCGTGAAGCATACTTTATATTGTCTTTGAGCTGTTCCATACTTCCCATTCCGCTGAGCAGTATTGATATTTCCTTCATATCCCATAAAAAGTCAAGAGCATTCTCAACTATTGTTCTGCCCTCCGGCAGAATTTTTGATACGTGTTCAGGCAGAACAACAAGCTTGCCGCCTTTTAAAGGTTCCATAATAACCACACTGAGGCCGTTATCCGACGCGTATTTAAGCCCCTCAAGTCCAGCCTGAAAATTTGACGCTGCGTCAGCATAGTTCAGCTGTATCTGACAGAACTCAAACGCTCCGTCTGAGCTGTCTATTATACGTTTGAAAGTTTCAAGATCGTCATGAAACGAAAAACCTAAGTGGCGAATTCTGCCCTGTTTTTTAAATTCCTTGACATGGTTTAAAACATCCAAGTCAGCTATTTTACCGTCCCAAAATTCCTTTGTCATATTATGGAGCAGGAAAAAATCAAAATAGTCGGTTTGCACTTTATTTAGCTGGGTTTGAAAAACCTTCTCTACGTCTCCGTCCGCGTTTATGTTCCACGGCGGAAGCTTATCTGCAATAAAAATTCTATCTCTTATCCCAAGTTCTTTTATTACTTTACCCAACTCAATTTCACTCGTGCCGTTATGGTAACCAAACGCTGTATCAAAATAGTTTATCCCATTTTTTACAGAATAATCGGCCATCTCCAAAAACGCTTGTTCATCAATTATATTTTCGCCGTCTTTCTTTACGGTCGGAAGGCGCATACAGCCTAGTCCCAATACAGAAACTCTTTCTCCGCACATGTCTCTATATTTCATAACACCAAATCCTTTTTTAAATTTATTTTTAAATTTTTCTATTGAGGAAATTATAACATAAATGTTCCATATTTGCAAAATATATTTTATCTGCCCAAATTTGATATCTGCTTGAATATTATTCTAAACGTTGCAAATACTTTATACAAAACAAATTTTAATTCAGAGTTCCGAAGGAGGCAGGCCAATGCGTAACAATAAAGTGGAAATCTGCGGCGTTAATACCTCAAAGCTCCCGGTTTTGACAGCAAAAGAAAAACGCGAGCTTTTTGAAAAGATAAAACAGGGTGATGCCGAAGCCCGTCAAAAATTTATCTATGGAAATCTTCGGCTGGTGCTGAGCATACTGAAACGGTTTAATAACCGAAATGAAAATATTGACGACCTTTTTCAAATCGGCTGTATCGGATTGATAAAAGCAGTTGAAAATTTTGACACAGGCCACAATGTTCAGTTCAGCACCTATGCGGTTCCAATGATAATCGGCGAAATAAGAAGGTATCTCAGGGACAACAACAGTATCAGAGTCAGCCGATCTATCCGCGACACAGCATATAAAGCGCTTTCAGTCAAAGAGAGACTAACCAATCAAAACGGGAAGGAACCCGGCATACATGAGATAGCAAAAGAGCTTGATATAACGCCGGAGGAAGTCTCCGTGGCTCTGGACGCCATAATGGATCCGGTATCTATGCAGGAGCCTGTCTATCATGATGGAACTGACGCTGTGTTTATAATGGACCAAATTAAAGACGAAAAAAATATTGATGAATCATGGCTTGAAAGCATTTCACTAAAAGAAGCCATAAACCGTTTGAATGAGCGTGAACAGCACATCATTAATCTTAGGTTTTTTCAGGGAAAAACCCAGATGGAAGTTGCTGATGAAATAGGAATTTCACAGGCTCAGGTATCTCGGTTGGAAAAAAACGCTCTGGCAAATATGAAAAAGAATTTGTAAAAATAATCAGGAGGTCAAAGTATGAATAAAATAATCAAATGTATAAACATAAAAAATCTAGCAAAAATTTTGGTAATCGCTCTGCTTATAAGCACTTGCAGCGTTGTTGTGCCTGTCTCAGTTTCAGCCGAAGATATGGGAACCCAGGTAGACACAGACGTATCCACGTCACTTGTCAGCGGAAAATCAGGTATATTGATGGAGCCAAGCTCTGGCACAGTCCTATATGAGTTCAATCCGGATGAAAGACTACAGATAGCCAGCGTTACAAAAACCATGACAATGCTGCTAATATTTGACGCTTTAGAGAGCGGAAAAATAAGCTATTCCGATATGGTAAGCACTAGCGAGCACGCAGCATCTATGGGCGGTTCACAAGTATTTTTGGAGCCTGGAGAGCAGATGAGCGTTGACGATATGCTTAAGGCTATAGCAATATCTTCAGGAAATGACGCGGCTGTGGCAATGGCTGAGTTTGTTGCCGGAAGTGAGGACGCCTTTGTGGAAATGATGAATAAAAAAGCTGCGGCATTAGGCTGTGAAAACACACACTTTTGCAACTGCAATGGTCTTGATGAACCTGATGACCACTACAGCAGCGCCAGAGACGTTGCAAAAATATCATGCGCTCTGATTAAGCACAGCGACGTCTTTAAATATACCACAACCTGGATGGACACATTGAGGGGCGGAAGTTTTGGTCTGTCCAACACAAATAAGCTATTAAAATCCTACAGCGGCGCAAACGGTTTAAAAACCGGGTCAACAGAAAAAGCAAAGTATTGCCTTTCCGCATCGGCAGAAAGAAACGGTCTTAACTTAGTTGCAGTTGTATTGGGGGCGCCAAGCACCAAAGAACGTTTCGGAAGCGCTGCAAGACTTCTTGATTATGGTTTTGCAAACTATTCAGTTGTAAACGGCGAACAAATAGTTGGGGAGATACCAAACCTCACCGTTCAGAGCGGAACGCAGGACACCGTTCCCGTAACGCTTATGGGCAACACCAATTATATCGTAAAAAAAGGCAATGAAGACAAAGTTGAAACAGAAATAAACATGGACTCAATCTGTACCGCTCCAATACAAAAAGACCAGGTTGTCGGCAACGTTGTCTTTAAAGTGGACGGGCAAAAAATCGGTGAAAATAATATAGTGTCTATGACAGAGGTAAACAAGATTAATCTTTGGGAACTGTTTTTCAAAAACATGAAAAAGTATTTTAGCATTTAACACAGCAAAAAATACGCGCGGAATTAATTCCGCGCGTATTTTTATTTGGTCTTAATTCTCTGAGCGATTATACTTCATCTCATTAAATTCCTGACGGGTTATAAGTACCTGCCGCGGTTTTGTTCCCTCATATGGACCTATTATCTTCTTTTCCTCCATTTGGTCTATAAGTTTTGCCGCACGCTGATAGCCCATTTTGAATTTCCTTTGAAACATAGCAACGGACGCCTGCCCATTCTCCAAAACGAGCTCAACAGCCTCCAAAAACATATCGTCAGTTCTTCCTCCGCTTCCATCGCTTCCGCTGTGAGAAGATGAAGAACTGCTCCCGGCTTCAAGGTCAGCCGCAACCCTTTCATGTTCTTTTTCTATATGCTCTATAACCTCTTCATCATACTCTGCCTCATATTGCCCTTTTATAAAGTCTACAAGAGCCTCTATCTCACTGTCTGAAACAAAGTTGCCCTGAACACGCAGCGGTTTCATAGAACCCCTGGGAGAGTATAACATATCTCCTTTTCCAAGCAGCTTCTCCGCTCCTGCTGAATCTATTATAGTTCGGCTGTCTATCTGCGAACTTACAGCGAACGCTATTCTTGAGGGAATATTGGCCTTTATAACACCGGTAATTACGTTTACCGACGGTCTTTGAGTTGCGATAACCAAATACATTCCGGCGGCTCTGGCCAAAGCCGCAAGACGGTTTATCGCTTCCTCTACCTCGCTCTTTGCAACATTCATCAAATCGGCAAGCTCGTCAATAATTATAACAATTTCCGGCAGTTTTGCATCCGGCTCTTCACGCTCTTCCATCAGTTTATTATAACCTTTCAGATTTCTTACTTTGTTATCTTTCAAAAGATTATACCTGTTCTGCATCTCCACAACAGCCCAATTAAGAGCCCCGGCGGCATGTTTTGGGTCGGTTACCACAGGAATCAGCAAGTGCGGTATGCCATTATATACCCCAAGCTCAACCATCTTTGGGTCTACCATTATCATTTTAACCTCATCAGGTTTCGATTTATACAAAATACTTGTTATAAGCGAATTGATGCAGACCGACTTACCTGAGCCGGTAGCGCCTGCAATTAAGATATGCGGGAAATTCGCTATATCGGCAATAACACAGTTTCCGCTTATATCCTTACCCAAAGCAACTGTAGTCTTTGATTTTTTTCTTTTAAATTCAGTGGTGTCAAGCACCTCTCGAATCGGAACCGGTGAAGGATTCGAATTTGGTATTTCTATTCCTATAGCTGATTTCCCGGGTATCGGCGCCTCAATTCTGACCCCCGGAGCCGCAAGACTTAAAGCAATATCATCAGAAAGCCCCGTTATTTTTGAAACTTTAACACCAAATCCCGGCTGCAGTTCAAACCTGGTAACAGACGGCCCCTGGGTAATGTTTATAATCTTTGCTTCCACCTTAAAACTGCTTAAAGTATCAAGCAGACGATTTGCCTTTTCTTCCAGCTCATACTTTATTTCGGCTTTTGTTTTTTTATTTGGCTTCGGTTCTGCCAAAAGGCTGTACGGAGGCAGCTTATACCTTATCAATTTAGGCACGGTGCTTTTTTCCTCAATTTCCGCAGCTATTTTTTGCTCCGGGGTTTGAGGTTCAGCGTCTTCCACAAGCATTTTACGTCCCTTAGTCACAGCTTCATCGAGCGGAACTCCGCTGTCTAAAGCTTTTTTAGTCATTGGGTCCAGCTTGTCCTGAAGTTTAGCTTCGCTTGGCGGTTCAAAATCGTCAGGGTCATTGCTGGGTATAGAACCGTCTTCTTTCGGCATATTTGTAAGCGCTCCGGTCTTGCTGGTATCCAAAAATGATGGAACGGTTACATCATCAAATCCGTGACCGGCCTCATCTCCTACTTCACTCAACGTCCCTGCTGTTATACCGTCAATATCAAACGGCAGGTCATCAATACTGAATTTATGCTGTGACGAACTAATACCGGTATCCTCTATGGAGGTTTTTAAGTTATTGCTGAGTTCTGCATCCTCTTCAAACATAAATCTCTGAGGTTTTGTCTCTGTTGGCGGAGGAATAAATTTTTTGTCATTTAGTTCTATATCGATAGGGGAACTATTCTTCTTTGCAGAACCTTTTCTTGATTTTCTCACCGGTTTATCATCAAAATCGGTCGTATGTCTTTGTTCATACTCATAATCAGTATTTAAAGCGTCATATTTATTTCTCTGCTCTTTTCTTTTTTCTCTTCCGGTCTTTATTTTTCCAAAAACACGTTTCAAAAATGACGTCTTTTTTGATTCTTGGAATTCACCGTCATCATAGTAATAATCATCAAGAACCGGCTCAATTTCGACCTCACGATTAGCCCTGTTTTTTATACTATTACCGCTGTTTCTAAAAAAGTTTAAAATTTTTCTGAAAACACCTTCAATTGATATCCCTGTTAGAATTATAAACAGAACCAGCACAGCTGAAGCTGAAAAAACCCAGGCGCCCATATATCCAATAAGCAAAACTGTCAGTTTACAGAGAAAACCGCCCAGTATTCCGCCGCCGTTGCCGTTTATACCGTTTTCATACAGCGAGTTTAAATTACCAAAAAAACCGCCCTCAACAAATCCTGTATCGCCTAAAGCAAGAGCATATATCATACCGGAACAAATCATCAGTCCCAACAGAACCCACCACTTGTAGAGTGAATCCCCTGTCTTTTTATCAAAAAAGCAGTTAATGCCCGCAAGCAGAAAATATATAAAAAACACTCCTGAAGCGGCGCCAAATAACCCATAGCAAACATTTCTGATAAAAGTTCCTACTATACCTGCTGCACTGAGATAAAATGCGCATGCAAAGAAAATGCCCAGAGCCATAAGCAATATTCCCTGAACTTCGCTTGATAGAACTTTTGTTTTTGGCTGTCTTGCGGTCACATCAGAAGCTTTAACAGCCCTTTGGGTTCCCGCTTTTCTTGTGCCTGACGCACTTGAACGGGTTCCTGTCTTTGACCTGGCACGGGAATTTGCAGAACTGCCCGAAGACGTTGTCTTCTTTTTTGTATTTGTAGTCTTAGTCTTGGTTGCCGCCATTTAAACTCCCCTCATAATCTTTATATTTTAAAAACTTTATCTAAAGTTCATTGTATCATAAAACTTCTATATATAAAAAACACTGCACAGACGTCAATACGCCTTATAAATTATATCATAAAAAGGCTCCTTTGTGTGTTACGGTTTCATTTCAATTTAGTCTAAATTAGTCGCATTATTACTCTTATGACTGCAATATAGCCAGTTATTTATTTTTAATTAGTTTATTGTTTAAGATAAACAAAATTGACAATACCGATTCAATAAAAATATCCTCATGAATGTCTAAGATTCATAAGGATAATATTATACTTTTTTTCTGCGGAATGTTATGGCCGCTTTTTTAGCTTGAGAATGTTGGTGTCTGCGCAATATTCTATACACCTTTCCATTTTTCCTGAGCCTTGCTCCTGTTTGATGAAAACTGAAATCTACCCCAGCTTCAATACATTGGTTTCTAATATCAAGCACCCAATCATAGTCGCATACCCGGGCTTCATTCCCCGATTCTCCACCTACTATAACTTCACTTATTTTTTCAGGTAACAAATACTCTTTTAAATCAATAGGACCTAACAGGGGTTCACATATTATATACCGTTGGGCAATCGGAAAAGATAAAAATACAGGCAGGCGTTTATCCGCCATCTCCTGGTTTTCACAAGTACACCCTATAGCTACATTATCATAGCCGTCTCCCCAATCATCAGGAACGACATCAGCCAGCCTATTTATACGCTTTGTTATAAATAGAAAATTTAAATCAAACCTTTCTCTTATCATGTCCCAGGCTTCATCTCTCCATTTGTCAGCTTCATCAATTAAAAAATCAGATGTGAAGCATAAACCCACTTCCGCTCCTGATTCCAGCTTATAACTGCCATATTTATCTCTGCTGACAGGGCGGTTAAAACTTGATGTTTTTCTGACCGTATTGCTGTCAATATCTCTCCCGGAATCCGAACGGAACATGTAGCAGTTGGCACACCCGGCGCTTATTTTATGACAGCCGTGCCACGGGTTCCATGTATATTTTGTCACATTAAAACAGCCTCCTTCAGCACCTGTGCTATAGGCTCTCTTATAACTAAATCAGCCGTTTTGTCAGCAGGAGTCACCGACTTATTTATCAGAACAATTTTATCCCCTGTAAACTCATGTATCAAGCCGGCCGCCGGATATACTCCGAGAGATGTTCCTCCGATAATCAAAACGTCTGCTTTTCTAAGGCTTTTTATAGAGCCATTAAGAATTTCAGGGTTGAGTCCTTCTTCGTATAAAACAACATCAGGCCGCACTATACCTCCGCATAAATCACATGTTGGTATTCCTTCTGTGCCTATTATCTTATCAAGTCCATACTTCTCCCCACACTTTAAACAGTAATTCCTGTGTATGCTCCCATGCAGTTCAAAAACATTCTTGCTTCCTGCCATTTGATGAAGTCCATCAATATTTTGAGTTATAACACACGAGAGTTTGCCGGACTTCTCCAACTCAGCCAACGCAATGTGAGCTTTGTTTGGCTTAGCTTCACAATATATCATTTTGTCTCGGTAAAAACGGTAAAATTCCTCTGTGTTGTACTTAAAAAATGTATGACTGACTATTTGCTCGGGAGGATATTTATATTTCTGATTATAAAGCCCGTCGCTGCTTCTAAAGTCAGGTATACCGCTCTCAGTCGATACGCCTGCTCCTCCAAAAAATACTATATTTTTTGCCCTCTCAATTATTTCCTTTAATAAAACTGTATCACTATTCATAAAAACAGCCTCCAAATTAAATATATAAAAATTTGCTTATGAATGTTTTAAACTACAAAAGATAGGCAAAAATTTTTTGATCAGGCTACATAGACTGAATAAAAATGTTAAGGTCATATATCATAATAAATATTAATTTGTATACTCAAAGCAGATGAAATATGCAGCGTAAGACGCTCAGTATCGGAAAAATTTATTAATAAAAAGTATTATGACAATCTTTTTTAAGTATGTTCACGCTCCGAGTGATATGGCAGCTCACCTAACGAAGTGTGCTTACGCACACTCTACCGATGTTCGCTAAAAAACCTTAATTTTTTGTTCAGTTTATTATAGCCTATCGGTACTATTTCGAACAGAATAAATCGGATTTGAATCAAAACAGCATATAAGTTTATTATCCTGCAGCTGTATTATCATGGTTATTATTTATAATAAACAAGCCGGCACACAATATAAATCAATTATATTTCTTAGATTGTATATTTTTCTAAAAGAAAAAGGGTAACGCCAGTAGGCAGCGTTGCCCAATTCCATAATAAAATTTTAATATTTAAGGTTTCAAATCATTTAACAGCTTTCTGAGCTGATAATAAGATGATACACTATAAAAATAATTTCGTCAATAGTCTGAAACACAATTGTAATAAATATTTTCATCTTTGTTAAAAATATACATATGTGTATATTGCTAATTTATATGGTTTTTATATAACTTCGCAATATAAAGAAAACTATATAAATTTATAACAATAGACTATACAATATGTTTAAATAATAAGAATCTCTGTATAAATATTTCTAAGAAATTCTAAATTTATTTATAACTAACTTTTGTTGGCTTAAACAACTATTGATATATATTTTATAATATGCTATAATCTGTATGGAAAATAATGCTATATTAGGAGGATGTGTAATGAAAAAAACTTTAAGAATTTTATGCTGTGTATTGGCTGCCGCCGCAATGCTGTGTCTTGCATCATGCGGTTCGGACCAAAATAACTCGGCAAAAGCAAAAAACGAACCCACCAATACCCCGACGCAAGCTAAAAAGGCTGAAAACAGTCCTGTTCCCGTAACAGGAGAACTGTCGCAAGGTTCTTGCAAAGTTCTCTTCACTATGAGCGACGGACAAACTTTCACTGTTCAGTGTGAACCTGAGTATGCTCCTGAAACCGTTGAAAACTTTTTAAGCCTTGTTAATTCAGGATTTTATGACGGATTAACATTCCACAGAGTTCTTGACAACTTTGTAGCTCAAGGCGGAGACCCAAACGGAAACGGTACCGGCGGAAGTCAAACTAAGATACACGGGGAATTTTCTGAAAATGGTTTTACTCAAAACACGCTGACGCACAAAAGAGGAAGCGTAGCAATGGCAAGATCCAGCGCTCCGGATTCCGCGTCCAGCCAGTTCTATATTTGCTATACTGACCTTCCCAGCCTGGACGGAAAATATGCAGTATTCGGCACTGTAACCGAGGGAATGGAAGTTATTGACAGTTTCTTAAGCATAACCAGAGACTCATCGGGAATGCCGTCAACACCTATAACTATTGAAAGCGCAAAAATAGTTGACTAATATATACAAAAAATCTCCCAAGTAATATATCTTCAAACGAACTAAATCTTGAAGTATATATTATAATGGGAGATTTTTTAATGCGAAAAACTTTATTTTCTTATTTTAATGAAGTTTACATATTAATTCAGTATAACTTTTTAATCCATTTCCAGTGATTATCTTCTTTACAGTCTTCAAACATCAACTCATTAATATTTTCATCATCGAACACTTTTATAAGTTCATAAAAATCGTCTACTGTTTCATATGAAGACAAATTCTTACGCTCTGCCAAAAAAACTTCTCCTTCTTCAGAGGAACAAAGTTCGCCTTCAAATTCATTCGTTTTAAAGAGCAACACAATATATCTTTCGTCATCTTCTGTTTGAAATTGCTTTACACCGCAAATTCTAATATTTTTAATTTTTAGACCTGTCTCTTCAAATACTTCTCTTTCTATTCCTTTTACAAAAGACTCTTTTTTCTCAATATGTCCTCCCGGAAATGTAACGCCCTTCCAATCTTCTTTAATCCTATCCTGCAAAAGGATTTTATCGTTGTCATAAACCATACAAAGGGCAGTAACCACAACACTTTCACTTCTTGACATAATAAATCTCCTAAGACAACCAATATTAAAAGTTAATTTTATCCAAGATTATTCCGCGTCAATTTTAAACCAGTCAAAATCAGCCGGTATTCTTTTTCCCGAATCCGTTCCGGCAAATACTCCTACCATTGTTCCGGTATGCCGTTTTCTATCTGTTGGAACTCCTTCATCGCACAAAAAGATACACGGATTAACGGTTCCTGCCTCAATATAGTTTTCACCGTCCATACTATATGAAAACGTTCGTTTTTGCCCGTCAACATCAACCCGAAGATTTATCCATCCATCAGGAATTTCTGTTTTGTTCACCAGTTCCTCGCCTTGGTTTCGGTTAATAACCAGTTCAAGTATCCTCTTTCCTTCAGACATGGCTATATTAAATCTGATATATGTAGCAGTGCTGTAATAACAGGTTAAACCGGCCCACGCACCATCATCCGGGTCAAAATTCATCTTTGTTTCCGCTCTGTATTTAAACTCTGCTTCTCTATGAACCAATGTGTTCTTTGCCTTTAGCTCACTCAAATTCCCGTCAGTGGTATAAAGCCTCAGACAGCATTCTTTCTCCTTATTTAGAGAAATATAATCATAGTCCGGATTTCTGACAAACTCCCATTCAAGATTTAAACTATCATGATCAAAATCATCAAAAAAACTTTTTGATTCGCCTTTAAATTCAGGTAAGTCCGGTCCGTTTTGTATCTCGCTGGGGCCTTTCCCCTCATTTATTAGAAACCAGCCGTCATCAGTCCAGCGAACGGGATCCAAAGCTGTCTCTCGTCCCAAAGTCGTATAATTTCCTTCGTTTCGTCTTCCGCAAAGATAATAAGCCCACCAGTCGCCGTTTTGATCTTCAACAAGCTTGCCGTGACCGGCGCGCTGTATTAATTTTTCCGGATCTTTCTGTCTCATTACAGGATTATACGGGCAATTTTCATACTCACCGAATAATTCTGTTGACCTAGCTATATTGATACCATGTCCATAACCTGTTCCTCCCTCTGCGGCTATCGCATAATAGTAACCATTATGCTTCATAATATGGGGGCCTTCAGAACAACGCTCTCCGGTTCCATTCCAAACAACTTTAGGACCGTCTATTATCTCAGTGCAGTCTTCATTAAGTTCCCAAGCCGTAGCGGCTCTGGCAGTTATCATATACTTTCTTCCGTCATCATCAAAAAACAACGAAGGATCTATCGAATTTGCATTTAGCCAAACCGGCTTTGTATAAGGTCCCTCCGGAGTTGTGGATTTCATAATAAGCTGCTGTCTGCTGGGACGAGTTTTTTCTTCTCCGCTGTCATTTAGCCGCATTGTGGCAATTATATAAAAAGTTCCATCATTATAAAAAATATCTGGCGCCCAAATACCATGCGAGTCTTTAATTCCGCTTAAATCAAGATAAGATGGATCTGTGATAGCGTGTCCTATTGTTTCCCAATGTATCATATCTTTAGAATGTGAAATGGGTATACATGGAAAATACTGAAATGAAGAGTTAACCATATAAAAATCTTCACCTACTCGTATAACCGACGGGTCAGGATAAAAGCCTCTTCGAACCGGATTACTGTAATTCATAACAACCTCCAAAATTTACGGGGTTATCCCCTTTTATTGGCAAATAGTATATCATATTTATACATAATATTCAACTATTTTACTGCCTATTAATAAATTTATTATAAAATATTTTTTGTTTAAACAGTCGGTTAATTATACTAGTAACCATAACCATTTCAAACTAATAACTGATGATTTTCTCAAAATACCACTATTGCACTTTAAACCAAAAAGACAGTGATTATCAGATCATTTTTAAATCGTTTAATATAAACCATAAACGGCCGGAAACCGCATACAACCGGTCTCGTCTCACATTTTTGCTTTACAAGGCTGTTTTTATGCTGCCATGCGCAAATCGGTTCGTCACCTTACAAAAATATTATTAGGAGAAATGGTGCATAATCATCAAGGGTCGAGAAAAAATTACTTAATGTAGGTTGAGGTCTTTCTCGTGATAGGTTTTACCGTCTTTTGTCAAGCAATGCCACTGTTAGTATATAAAATTAAAAAAGTATTTATAAGTTAAATAATACGTCCGCCTATAAACATAAAAAATAAATAAGGAGTGCTTCATTTTATAAAAATACAAATTGTTTATTTTTACTTTAAATAACTCACCAAAAACAGACCTCTCTGCAATACCCAGAATTCTATTTAAGGTCACTATCACAACCATTTCAAAACACTTATCAAACTTTCATAATCCTAATAAACAATATATATTTCTTTATTGTTTTAAATTCTCCATCAGCCAATTCTTTTATTCAAATGGTTTCAAAATACAGCGTATAACTATCGCAATTATTTATTTTTATATAAAAACAGCCGCAGACAAAATGCCTGCGGCTGTATAAATTCATATATCTATTTATCTTTTCTGCGTAAAAATACCGGAACATCTATCCCGTCGTCTTCGCCAACCTTGCTGAATAAATTAGATGACGGCGCCGGTTCAAATGTCGGACTAGGTGGCGTATAACTAGGCGCCGGCTGTGGCGGAGCCTGATTATATGACGGAGCACTCTGTGTGCTGCTCAAATTCCCCATTCCATTTAAAAAGCTTGAAAACGGATTGGTTTCTTCCTCTTTCTCCGGCTGACCTGGAACATTCCCCTTAAATCCTGTTGCGATAACTGTGATAACAAGTTCATCGCCTAAGTTTTCATCTATAATAGCACCGATAATGATATTAGCATCAGAATCAGCAGCCTCTTCAACCAGTTCAGCAGCCGTCTTAACTTCCAAAATTCCAAGATCCGGTCCGCCTGTAACGTTTAATATAACGCCCTTAGCGCCTTCTATAGTTGTTTCAAGCAACGGACTATGTATAGCTTTCTTAGCGGCTTCTTCCGCTCTGTTTTCACCGGAAGCTCGTCCGATACCCATATGTGCGAAACCTGTATCCTTCATTATTGTCTTGATATCAGCAAAGTCAAGACTGATAAGCCCCGGCCTTGAAATCAAATCAGATATACCCTGAACGCCTTGTCTCAAAATATCATCAGCCATTTTAAACGACTCGGTTAGAGGAGTTCTGTTCTCAGCAACTTCAAGCAGCTTATCATTTGGTATAACAACAAGAGTATCAACAGCATGCATAAGATTGGTAATACCAATATCACTATTCTGCTGCCTTTTCTTTCCCTCAAACCAGAAAGGCTTTGTTACTATACCAACTGTCAAAATGCCCTCATCTTTAGCAATCTTTGCCACGATAGGAGCAGCACCCGTACCGGTACCTCCGCCCATTCCGGCTGTAACAAATACCATGTCAGCCCCTTGAACTGCTTTCTTTATATCCTCAACGCTTTCTTCAGCGGCCTTCTGACCAACCTCAGGAACCGCGCCAGCGCCAAGACCTTTTGTTATCTTTTCGCCAATCTGTATTTTCTGTGACGCCTGCGACAGAGTTAAGTCCTGCTTATCCGTATTCACGGCGACGAATTCAACACATTTAACGTCGGCCTCAACCATTCTATTAACAGCGTTATTACCACCGCCGCCGACACCAATAACTTTTATTTTGGCGGGGTTTGTAGCTTCTGTATCAAACTGGAACACTTCATTTCCTCCTCTGTTGTTTATAAGAACTCGCAATTATCTACTATAAATAATAACTCTATTATACCATGAAAATAAAATTTGTAAATAGAAATTTTCAAACTTTCTAAAAAAATATTACGATGTTGTAACAAAAGTAATAAAACGGTATATTTAACTGTTTGATTATTGTAAAAAACGACAACACCGACATATGTTGATAGTTTTAAGTCCTAGAAACTGCGCTGTTTTCACTATTTTGCGACACCTCTAAACGATACCGCGGATAAAAAAATTGTAAAATAAAAATGTAAAATGTACTTGACATTTTTTAATAATGGTTGTATAATACAAATAGAGAGATGGAAAGCTAGCTTTACTTTTTATAAAGGAGGGATAGAATGAAAAATACTCTTGAGACGCTCAGAAAAGAAAACGGCATAAGTCAGGAAGAATTGGCTGACGCTGTAAGGGTGTCCCGTCAGACAATATGTTCGCTTGAAAACGGGCGGTATAATCCATCGATTTTTTTGGCATTTAGACTTGCGGATTTTTTTAAAGTTAAAATAGAAGATATATTCTTATATGAGGGGGAATAACTATGAAAGCAATAAAAAATAAAATAATCTATTTAATAGTTGTTGGTATTATCGGAATCTCACTGTTTATAACAGGAATAGTCCGCGACGGCAATACTATAGTCGGTTTTGGCGCAGCTCTAACAGCTGTATCAATACTGAAAGTGATTCAATACGCAATTATATTAAGTAATCCTGAAAAACGCAAAAAACTTGAAATAAATCAAAATGAAGAAAGATACGTAATGATTGCTCATAAGAGCGGGTACCTTACGCTTATGCTTACGTTAATCGCTGAAGCCGCTGCAGCAATCACATTAATGATAATTGGCAACTCACTCTATGAGTTCGTTTGCACAATTATGGCAGCTCAGTCTATTATATATCTGATTACTTATTATATTCTTTCAAGAAAATATTAACACTTAGCCATAAATAAATTATTAAATTATATATTTTAAATGCGCCCTAAAACATAGACAAAAACATCTATTGTTACCTAGGACGCATTTTCAGCTTTTTCTTTTATCTACAATAATTATCTAAATAATCTATATTTAAAATATTTATATCTTCTATTTCTAAAACTTAAAGCGATAATCTTAGTCATATTATATACCGATTATTTCCATATCTGCGGCAGACTTCATATCTTTTAAATTATCCCACACAAATGCTCGAATTTCCTTTATATTAGACCTAATCTCATCCGGTATTTCAACATTATAGCTTATATTTTCGCCGGGGTTAGCCTCAATTTCCACTATATTAGCATCTAGTAATATTCCATTATTATCATAATATCCTATTATCATTACACCGTTTTGTTTTCTATCGGTTATGTTTTCGGCTGCACAAACTATGTCTCCTTGAACATCTCTTTTATTAAGAATAAGTTTCCATTTATTGTCCGGATCTTTTACCTCTGATTCTATTCGGTCATATACAAATGTTACTGTATTACTACCCTCAGCAAGATGTATAGTCACAATCTCCTTTTCGCCGCTAAATATATATCCTTTTACAGGCGGAGCCGCAACCTCCTGGACAGTATTATAATAAATACTCGGTATAGTTTGTGAATACAATATATTATTTTCATTCTCCCTCTCCACACAGTTAATTGTAAGGCTCGAAAGAGACGGTGGGAAAATTTCCATAGTTGGAGTTGGAATTGACATTAGCGCATCCGGAGTTGAACTGGGTTCAATGGTCGGTACCGGCTCAAAAGTTGGAACCGGCGTTTCATATGGTACATATTCATACTCAAATGTAACCGTCGTTTCCGGATATAATACTTTTATATTTTTAGGCGAATCAGTAATCAAATTATAATTATTAACTGTTGGTGCTTTTATAGTTCTCTCTCCTATAATAACCTCTTTTAAAATCTGAGTGTACAACACATTATTGGCATCCCCAGCATCAACGCATTCTATAATAAACGTTGCCGAACTATTCGGCGCAAATATAGTCCTCGGAGCAGGGACGTCCGGATATGACATGCTTCTATTTGTCCCTGACCCAGCTTTTCTTGCTGACGGTTTAAAACCCAAATACACGCCATCGTTAACAGCAATTTCTTGTGATTCATAAGAGCAGCCTTTATCAGTTTCACAATCATTCATATTTGCTTCGAATACACCTAATTACAATATGCAAATCGGAGCAGCAATTGTTGATATAACTAAGATATTAAATTTTTCATTTCAATCACTACCATTTATATAATAAAATATGATATAACCGATGGACATTATAGTATAATTCAATAAATAAAATAACAAAAAATTTATATAAACATTTACTTGTACTTTAGCAATTATCACAAAACTTATCTCTTATTTCATTGTTGTTTAACTTATTAGTTCGTGCAAAAATTTCTAAATACAATTAAAATCTTTAGATTATATCAAGTTTATTGATTTGCTTTTTATACCACGTAAATATATATTTTTATATTTCAATATTCTCACATATTTTTTTAAAAATCTGCTATACGCTAAACTATAAAAGATGTATATAACAAAAAATATTTGTGACTTGTATCTATATCTTATAATATTCTAAAATAAAAATATAAAATGTCATTTTTTAATAATATTATTAAGCTTCAAAATTATAAATTTTTATTTATAAATAACTAATCACCTACAACTAAAAATGTTTTAGTCATCAAATTATTTATAAATATAAATTAAAATAGAGAGACTGCAAGCAGTCTCTCAAAATAACAGATTATTATAATTTTTTATTATTCATAATCTTGGTATTCTATTTCAATATTATCGAAGTAATATTCAATCTTATTTGTTGTATCAGCTCTTTTATCCATATAAATATTGAAATAGAGTTTTGACAAATCATAAGACGTAGGATAGTTTGGGTTTGCTCCCGTCTCATCAGGTGCAGAAATCGTAAACGCCTTTGAGTTTAACATATATGTTCCTGCGTCTCCTGTTTTCCAATCCCTGTCATACAGCGTTGTTGTTACCGTCTTATTTTCAAGGTCTATATCTCCAACTATTCTGTACCACTTATTAGCCATCTTATTATTCTTGTCAAACTGAGTATTGTCTCCGTTGATTCTTGCTGTCGTAGCGCCGAAGAAATTAAACTGTCCCCAGCCCTTATATACTCCCCAGCGTACAAATCTCGTAGAATCCTTTACATCCGCCCCCGCATTGCTTGTGCTTGTGGCAAGATCAAAGTATGAATAATCACTCGGATAGTAATCAGTACTTTCTAGCAAGAAGTCATAACTGAACTTAATTGTCTTTGTATTCTTTAGTGTTCCGCCGTTCAGCATTGAAGCAATATCAAAACTTACACCTGTCTTAGCTGCTACCTTTTTATCGCTGTCTTTTGTTACCTTATATACTACATTCCCAGCCTCTCCAAGATTAGCAGTCTCATTTCCGGTAACTGTATATTTTCCAGCGCTGAATCCTGTGGCAGAAGTTATTTTTGGCTCATATCCCGCATCTGCAAAATCAGGACTTGAAACCTTCAAAGACGCCATTTTTTTAGCAGTAATATCAACTGTCACAGCGTCTCCCTTTGCACCTGTAACTGACTGTGGATCCTGAACTATACTATACTCAGTATTTAAAGAAGAGAAATATGCTGTATAAGAACCAACCGGTAAATTTTCAGCTGTATAACTCTGTGAAGTCTGTCCTGCCGGTATAATTACATCTACAGTTTTTATAACCGCTTCTCCATTTTTAAATATAATATTTATTGTCTGTTCTGCATCGCTTACTTTTGAAAGGGTAACTGTGCCGCTTACATTAAACACATTTTCAGTATCGCTTGTCGGCAGAATACTAAATTTAATGGATTTTTCAGCGCCAATTTCTTTGTTTCCACTCTCCCTTACATAAAGTTTAATAGCGGCGTCAATTGGCTGTTCGCCAAATGCAGGGCGTATAAGCGTCACTTTTGTGCCGTCAGAACTTACTTTTGCAAATTCGCTGACACTTTCCCACTTAAACTCATACCCGCTTGGAGCCTGAGGAAGCGCAATTTCGTTTGTTGTGCTATCGCTTGTATCAATCGTTGTAGTATTCAAAACATTATTTACGTCTGCATAAGTGCTGATAAGTCCTGCCGGATCCCAACCATCATTACCTAAAGTAAAGGTAAGGGGATTATATCTCAGCATTGTCCACTCATTAAGAATCGTACCTTTCGTTCTTCCTGAAGTATCGATTTTATTTCCTGAGCTATCAATGCTATTATACTCACCAAATCTAGCATTCTCCGGCTTATTACCACTCATCGCACTCCAACCAGCTGATCCGATAAGCTTTCCGCCGCCAGAACCGGCATTGTCAATAATTGTATTGATGTAATGTGCTGCCGGACCGCCATTTGCTCCCCATGGTCTCCCGAAACTCCCGGATGTGGAAGTTTTTGAACCGGTAATATGGCAATTAAAAAACAGATATCCCTCTGTATCTACAGTGCTGCTTGGTGCTGTTACAGTTGCAGATTCAGCTTGACTTGGACCAGCATTTGTATAAAGTTCACAATTATCAAATACTGCTGTAGCACTGCCGCAAATATAATCTGTAGTTCCCCCGAGCTTACAATTCTTAAAATACATTCTGCCCGAATTAATTCCTATCGTGTCCTGTGTAGACATAACTTCACAGTTTAAGAACTGAACCTTATCAGCGGAAACATGAATAGCCGCACTACGCTCTCTTGGGCTTCCGGTTACGCCTTTATAAGTTATTTCTTTTCTCGACTGCAAAAATTTGTTTATTGTATCATCGCTTACACCATTACTAATTTGTTCATTTATCCATTCTACTCTGTGGAAGTTACCATTGTTCGGATCAGGATCAACACCTGCTATGTCAGTCAATTCTTCCTGTGTATAGTATCTATTATAAGAGTTTTCTAAAACTAAATCTTCAGCAATAAATGCAGTTGCGCCCTTATCTACTTTAAGCGATGGACCCCAATCTTTAGGTCCATATGCTTTACCGTCGCCTATAACACTTGGATCATAGTAACCTTTTTCATTACAGCTGTCATATAGTGAACCCAAACCATAATACCATGTAAGTTTGACTTCTCCATTTGTTCCCGGAGCTTTCTTCATTGTAATATAAGGCGATTTCACAACTACCTGTTCACGATATGTTCCCGGCATAATGTTAATATACGCACGATTTTCTTCGTTTGCAGGCGGATTTGCTTCAACGGCAGCGACCGCTTCATTAACTGTCTTATAAATCTTTGCGTCAGCATTTGTTTCCTGGCTTGAATCAACAGTTATTGTCTTATCCGGATCCGATGTAGGTCCTGGTGTTGCCGTTGCCGGTCCCGGCGTCTCTGTAGGTACAAGCGGAGCTTCAGACACACCAATTTGAATGTTATCAATACCTAAAGTATATGCTCCTGTCTGACTTCCGCGCGTAGAAGTCGAAACCGTTGTCGGAGCCAATTCAGGTACAGTACTTACTTTTTTAGTGCCGCTTCCTAAAGTATAAGTCCCCTTGAGACTATAATCAGAATCTCCTGTCTTCAAATATACCTTAACCTTATTTTCTCCTTTGATATATTCAAGTTTCAAGCCATACCATGTGTTAGCGCTGAGTGTAATTCCAGAAATTTCTGTATCCTGGGGCTTAGTATCCGTTGCGCCTTTAGAGAAGTAATCAGATATTTTTAAAATACCATTATCACCTGTCTTAATTTCAAACACACGACCGTCAGTTGCTGTAGTGTAAGTATTTTCAGTATTTGCATTATTTTCATCAAACACTCTCATCAATATTGTATCTTTGTCAGCGGTACTGTTCATAAAGTCTAAAGAAGCTGTAAACATACCTCCGTCCATAGGACTGTCAGCTATATATCTCCAACCATCCTGACCGGCACCGCCGTCTGTAAACTTAATATAATTATCGTCAGCTGTCCTCTCGGCAATTTCAGGCTGCAAACCGCCTGCTGCCTCAGAACCAAAGATAATTTCAATATTATTACCATTCTCATTTTCTATAACATCGCCTGCATTATATTTTGTTGATGCAGCAACGTTATTAAAGTCCCATCCAATAAATGTTCCCGGAGCCATTGTCGGGCCTGGTTCCTTTGTCGGTTCAGGGGTTGCAGTTGCAGGAGCCGGAGCTTCCCCGGCTTCCTTTACTGCACTGAGAGGTACCATTGTATCAGTGCCGTCCCAAATGTATAATTTAACCGTTCCATTTTCAGGTTTTGTATAATCTACTGTCAGATTTCCTGCTCCGTCAACATCAAATACGCCTGAATCTGTCATTGTATTCTCATCAATATATGAACCTACAAGCAATTTAGCCTTTGGAGCTGTGCTTTCACCAATATAATTGATATCAACACTGAGCTTTCCGTCTTCGTTGAAATATGCATTAGTAATCTCATAATCATACTTAGCCGGTGCTGCTGTAGGAGGAGCTGTCGGCTCAGCTGTTGGCTTCGGTGATGATGTAGGGTCGTCAGGATTTATATTTTTACTATACGAACCTACTAAATTTCCGGCATTTCCTAAATATTTATCAGTGCTTTCTGAATTATATGGTTCTTGATAATATGATAAATAAATCTTATGTTCACCATTTATACCATCAAGATTCTTAAGTTCTAACTCATTGTCCCCCGTAGTGATTAACTGATTTGCTATCTCCGTACCACTTTTTGAGTCTACTGTAATCGAAACATATATATTATCATCTCTTACCTTAGGCATATTAAGAACTAATTTAGCAAGTCCGTCAAAGTTAAAATCATTTACAGCGTAACCGATTTTCACACCATTACGTCTGTACAGCCATCCAATTTCCGTACCGTCATTGGCAGGTTTTGGAATCATATCACTGGCTGATGAATCGCTTGCAAAAAATTCTTTAACATCTTTCGGATAATAATACTTATCTCCTTCTTCTACATTTGAACCAAAATTATTAATTGTATAAGTCTTTCCGTCCACAACCGGGAATGTAAGAAGATTTCTTTGATCATTAAGAGTTCCCGTAACTTCTGCTCCACTTTCATCATACACTTTAGCTTCAGAAGCATATTTTGTGCGTATACTTATATCACCGGTTCTTCTTGAGTGGATTTTAGCTTCAGTCGGCTTTCCGCCGTCCCAGCTCAAATCAACAGTGGCGTCTTCACGTGTGTTAAACCCATTAAATGAACCGCTGCTCCACTTTTGTGGAATTGCTGGAAGCAAATCTATAGCACCGTCATGACTCTGCACCAGCATTTCTATAATACCTGCAGTTGCACCATAATTTCCGTCTATCTGGAAGTTTGGATGCTGGTCAAATAAGTTAGGTGATGTTCTAGTTCTAAACATTTGTTCAAGCATATTTGAAGCGGCCTCGCCGTCAAGAGCTCTCGCATTCAAACTTATTCTCCAAGCAAGTCCCCACCCTTGACCGCTGCCTGCGCCACGAGCTGATGTTGCCTTTTGAAACGCCTTAAATATTTTCTGCTCATTTGTGTCCTCACTGTAAGCGCTCAAATGTGTTCCGGGGAACAACTCCCACAGATGCGAACAATGTCTATGACCCGCTGTATTGCTGGCGTCATGTTTATTAATACCTTTTGTTTCACCGGTAAACGGACTTGTAACGTTAAATTTACCCTTTCCTGCATCCACCTCAGTAAAGTCAAAGGTTACGTCTCCGCGAACCCATTCTTTAATAAGACCTGAACCGTCAATAAGGTTCGGTGCGAGTTTGCCTTTTTCATCTGCTAAGTATGATGATGGCATCTGCTCATCAATTTTAGCAAGAAGCGCTGCATTTTCCTCAGTTTTGCCCAAAATTTCAGAGGCCTTCTGAACAGTATCATAAAGGTTTCTGATAAGCTGTGTATCCATTGCCGGTCCCGGCTGAACTCCGCCCTGCTCAGGAGAACATGAAGCCGCAGTGATTAAATATCCCGTCTTTGGATCAACAACCAGGAACTGTGTAAAGAACTTAGCCGCACCTACCATATAAGGATATACTTCTGCCAAATACCCAGTATCTTTATTAAAGTTATAATACTGCCAAGCATGGTCAAGAAGCCATATTCCACCTGTAGGCCACAGACCTGCTGTAGCGTTATCAATGGGCTGCGTGCCCCTCCATAAATCATAGTTATGGTGCATTACCCAAGGATCTCCGGGCTGGTATTGGTCGTCGCCTCTTTCATTGTTTATACCATATTGATATTTTGCAGTTATACTTCCGCTTTGTGCAAGGGCTTCAAATGTGTCTATCAAAGTCTTTTCTGTACCTTGAAGTCCAAGGGGCTGAGCTGCCCAATAGTTCATTTCAGTATTTATATTAACCGTATACTTTCCGCTCCAGGAAGCAGAAAGTGCAGCATTCCACTTACCGGTCAGGTTAAGCGGCTGGCTTTCAGGTATATCTATTTCTCCTTCACCTGATGCCTGTCTGCCTTCACGAGCACCAGCTATCAATAAATACTTTCCGTAATTAAATTCAAGAGCCGCAAGCTGATTATCCCCATCGTTATATGTAGAATATACTTTTAAGCTGTTTGCATTAGGTATGCTGTTTCCGCCGTTTTTCAAGAAACCTGATTTTCCGTTAACGTCCTTACGGATACGCTTTTCTGTAGGTATATTACTGAAAGCGTTCTTATCAGTAGAACTGTTTTCTAATGTCAAATCAGTTTTTGAAAATTGCTCTGCAAAATCCGCCAAATGTCTTTCCTTTATTTGGCTGTAAGTCTTGCTCTTAACATTGTTAGCATACTTTAAGCAGTCAGCCGCAGGTTTCGAATTATCAAGATTTAAATAATCAACATAATTCGTAGCTCCTACCACATAGATATCAGCGCTCTTTCCGCCGACAACCGACACAGTAGTATTGTCATCCGATACTGAGAACTGTCCGTCACCAACCAAGAACATATGTGCTTCAAACTTAATAGCATTTACAGTTGCAGGATCATTATTATCTTTACTTCCATTATATACGCTTGCAACTAATTTTACCTCATTATCACTTACTTTTGAATACTCATAATATCCACTCTGATTATGATATGAATGAAGCTGTGCCGAGAAATTCAATTCCGCGTCAGACTCAACATGTGTAGCTACAACCTGATCAGGATAACTTGAAAAATTTTCGCGCTTATAATGGTTTCCGTCATAATCGTATTCAACAGTAACCATTCCCTTTTCCATATCCAAACTCTTTGTATAATTTGTAGCCTTAGAATGATCCTGACCAAAATCAAGATAAACTTCTACAAATGATTTGTACGCCCTCTGTCTTGTTGGTTTCCCCAAGAAAGTCTGCTCAACCATCTCGTGCAAATCCCATCTGCCTTGAGACTCTTTCTGGTTAAATCCATTGCTGACATTTAAAGCTTGATACGATATACTCTTGTTTGCAAAATCCGGGAAACTAGTTCTAAACGCTTCGTCACCAACTGTAACATCCTTCGCGCCTATTTCCGCCGGATTTCCATTTTCATCAGCACCTCTGAAGTATCTCCAGTTTCCATCAACACTTCCGCTTGTCTGATTTTCAGTTGTTATTTTAGCCGCCTTAGACGTCTGCTCAATAGTAGTCAAAGTATTGCCGCTTTCATCTTTAAGAGTTCCGTAAGGAGAACCATCCCAGCATGTATCCTCATTAATCTGAATAACTTCCTTATCAATACCACCGGCAACCATTCCGGCCATTCTGCCGTTTCCTATTGGATAAAAATTGGTCCACAGAAATTCAGAATACGCCCAGCTCTGAAGCTTTCCCGACTTTGCATACGGATTTATTACATCAATCTCTTTTTTCTCCGCATTCGGATTGATTTCCGCAGCATTTTGATAAATTCCTTGCTCTGCCAAAACATTTTCGATAGGATTATCAGTCCACATTACTGTTTCCGGATTAAATCCATTTTCGGACGCCGCGCTGCTCTCTGCGGCTACGTCCGTACTGTTAATAGTTGCCGCAGCAGCAGAAACTGTTCCGAGCGTCATAACTATTGAAAGTACAAATGCTCCTAACCTTTTTAACATGTTTTTCCCCTCCTGAAAATATATATTTTTATTATTTTTTCTATCATGTATACTTTATAATAATATTTTTTAGTCAAAATTAACAGGGCCAATTCACTACAATTTTTATAGGGCCAAAATTGCCACATTATACTAGTATTTTATTTATAGTTGGATTTTAATTAATTTTTTGACTTTATAACTTTAATATGTAAATACATAAAAACATTATTATAAACATTTAATCTATTATGTTTTTACTAATTAAAATTAAATAAAAATTTAATTTATATCTACTAATAAACAATATAAAATTTATTTGCTTTTCAACACTTAAATATATGTAATTTATTACATATGCAATAAGATTTGGAATGTATGATAATTATTACGATTTATTTCAATAAAAATTTTGTTTTTATATAAACAAGCTTCCTTTATATAAAATTTTAAATTTTAAGATACTACAGCTGGCCTGCTATATTCTCAAATTATATAACTATCTTTTTAAACCGCTTACAATCTAAGTAAAAATATTTATATAGAACATTTTTGAAATAAATACAAATAATACTTTTAATTTTTTTAAACTTGTCAATAATATTTAAAAAATAAAATGAAATGGATTGATTAGTATGCTGGTAACCGTACTTAGAACCGCCATAATGTATGTATTTGTCGTATTATGTCTTCGAGTGATGGGAAAACGTCAAATTGCCGAACTTGAGCCGTCGGAACTCGTGGTAACAATTATAATTTCCGAAATTGCCACAGACCCTATAGTTGACCCCGGTAAACCGTTTGCCACAGCAGCATTAGCCATAGCTATCTTATTATTTCTTGAAATCATACTCTCATTTATTGCTTATAAACATATTGGTTTCAGAACATTGCTTTATGGAAAACCAAGCACATTCTTCAGCGACGGAAGAATAAACCAAAACGAAATGGAGAGCCAAAGGTTTAATATGAGCGACCTTTTAGAGGAGATTAGAAACAGCGGAGCAACTTCCTTAGATGATGTAGAATACGTTATCATGGAGACAAACGGAAACGTAAGCGTTATATTAAACACAGAGAACAGACCGGTAACGCCGTCCGATATGGGAATAAAGGCCGCACAAACCGAAATAAGTTATATTTTAATTGATAACGGCACTCTGATTAAAAATAATTTAGAGCGTTTGAAAATCAGCCGGAAATGGGTTATGGATAAACTTCACGAAAACGGTCTTAAAAAGATTTCCCAAGTTTTTTATATGGGAGCTGATAAAAGCGGCAACGCTGTTGTCGTAAAAAAGGGCAGGGATTCAAATGAATAGGGTAATAATTTCTTCAGTGATAGTAGTTTTGGCGGCAAGTCTGATTTTTTTCCATTTTCAAAAGGTAAACACTCTTGATAAAACAGTAGATTCATCTTATGACACTATTATGGAAGCATATCACAATGACGACTATGATAAAATAACTGATGAATTAAATAAAATAAAACAATCATGGGATGAAGTGCAGACCTGGGTTGGTATGACTATTGATTCAGCAGAACTTGAGGAAATAGAAATATCATTACAGCAATGTATGCATTATGCCGAGATAAAAGACAAAGAAGACTTTATAGGCGAGTTTGTTTTATTTAACCTGCTTATAAAACATCTTCCGTTTTTTGAAAAACTGGACCTTGAAAGCCTGCTATAAATTTTATTTATCAAACTTTACAATTTATTGAAATTAAGTTATACTGTATACATTCTTTAACTAACTGGATTTATTCAGTATGGAGGTAGAAATGTATCTTGGAATTGACTTAGGCGGGACAAATATCGCGGCCGGTATAGTAAACAAAAATGGCGAAATTTTAAAGAAATTATCTTGCCCAACTCTGCCCGGGCGTCCATTTGACGAAATAATTGGAGATATGGCAGAATTATGTTCAAACTTATTGAGCATCTCAAGCATAACTGAAGACGAAATAAAAGCGATTGGAATCGGCAGTCCGGGAGCTATAGACAATAAAAACGGAGTAGTTTTATACGCCGGAAACTTGAATTGGACTAACGCTGCTATATGTGATGAACTTAATAAGTATTATAATATTCCCATAAATTTAGAAAACGACGCTAACGCCGCAGCCTATGGCGAGTATGCTATGTGCGGCAAAAAAGTTAAAGACTTTATCTTTATAACACTTGGCACAGGAATTGGCGGAGGAATAATTATTGACGGAAAGATTTATCGTGGATTTAACGGAGCCGGAGCCGAAGTCGGACACTCGACTTTGGTGTTTAACGGAGAAAAATGCACATGCGGAAGAAAAGGCTGTTGGGAAGCTTACGGTTCAGTAACCGCCCTAATACGCCAAACTTCCCGCTCCATAATGCTTAATCAGGATTCGCTGATGGCAAAGTCATATAAAGAAACAGGAGAAATAAACGGCAAAACTGCTTTTGACGCGGCAAAAGCCGGAGATATTAGCGCACAAACTGTAGTAAAACAATATATAGAATATGTGGCTGACGGGATATGCAGTCTTGTAAATATATTTGAGCCTGAACTTCTTTTAATTGGCGGAGGAATAAGCAAAGAAGGCGGCTATTTATTAAATCCAATAAAAGAATACTGTGAGAAAAATTACTTCTGCAAAAATATTCGGCAAACAGAGATAGGTATAGCGGTCCTAGGGAACGACGCGGGAATAATTGGAGCCGCTTTATCAGCCCGTGATTCACTAAAATAGATTAAGCATAAATACTCTTAAATGGATTACTGAAATTTTAAAGAAATGACATAAAATATATTGAAGTTTATTATATTAGATTGGATTATTATATAAATAACATATGTATATTTTTAGTATATATGCCAACCTATAAAATCTATAGAGTATGACCAATTTATTCTAATTAAAAATAACAAGAGCCTGAAAATATCAGGCTCTTGATTGGGAAGAAATCATTTTATTTATTTTCTAATTATTTATAATACACTCTACATATTGTGATACCGCATTCATATTTGCAAGACTATCCCATACAAATGCTTTTATCGTTTTTACTTTTGACATATCACCAATTGGTATTGTTATACGTATTGTTTCCTTTTCTCCTGAATTCCTATTCAAATCCTTAATCTCACTTCCAAGCATATTTCCAAATTCATCATAATATGCCGCTATAAACTCCCCCGTTTTCTTTCCGGTACTCACATTTTTTGCGGTACATATATACGTATTTTCTTTATCTTCACCTTTCTCTATTGATGTTTCCCAATTCCACCCTCCGTTTAAGGTCTTTATATCAGCCCAAGGAATATTATTTGCCTCCGCATATTTTCTTGCATAAGCATCCGGCTCAGAATATATTACAGCCTTATCACAATTTGTTATTACATTTTCTTCTATCTGAGTTACACTATTTGGAACCACTATCGCTTCCAGTGATTCACAGTCAGTAAATGCCCCCGACTCAATTTCAGTTGCACTGTCCGGAATATATATTTTTTTAATTGCCGAACATTTGTAAAAAATACCGTTCAACACTTTAGGTATTCCATCAGATAAAATTATTTCCGTTAAGTTATCGCAATTTTTAAACGCTGGTAAAATAAACGTGCAAGTGCTTGGCAAGGTTACCGTTTTTAAGGAACTGCAACCATCGAACAAACCTGTTGATAAGGATGTCACTCCCTCTTCAACAATTATTTCTTTAAGATTTTCACAACAGTAAAAAGCCCAATTTCCTCCGCTACAATTTTTGGGATATTTAAGAGTTCTAAATCCCGCCCCTCCAAACGCATACGGAGCAATACGAAAATAATTTGTAGGAAAAGACACACTTTTTAAATTAGTACATTCCATAAAAGCTCCATCTCCTATAAGTTCAATTCCGTCCGGGATTTTTACAGATGTAATACTTTGATTATTACAAAATACGTATTTTCCGATTGATGTTATTCCCATATTACCGGGTATAACTATATCACCGCCTGAACCATTATATTCTATCAAAACTCCATTTTCTACAATAAATTCTTCTAAAGCACTAAAATTAATACCATTTTCATTTGCATATTTCTCTGCATATGAATTTGCAATTCCATATATGGTTAAATTGTCACAGCCGTTAAAAGCGTCCATATCAATATTTGTAACCGTTTCAGAAATTACTATTTGATTTAAGCCACCACAACCATGAAAAGCTTGTCCCCCTATATATGTCGCTCCTTTTGGTATCTCAACATTATCTAAATCCGTACATTCTTTAAAAACGCCTTTTTCAATAGTCTTTAATTCTCTTGGCATTTTTATATTATTTAAATTCACACAGGAAAAAAACGAATAATCTCCTATGGTTGTTACTCCCTCTGGCACAGTATATTCAACATCAGTTTTTCCGACAGGATATTGAATCAACTTCGTTTTTGCCTTATTAAACAACACGCCATCTTCAGAACTGAAATATCTATTCAATTCATCAACTTCAATTTTATTTAAACCATTACAGTCAAAAAAGACGTTTTTATCTATATCCGATACATTAGCCGGAATTCTTACTCCGCTTATTTCTTTAAAATAACTAAATAACCAATCTGCTAGCTCAGTTACCGGATATCCCTCTATTTCATTAAGTATATCAATCTCACCAGCAGCAGATTCATCACATGACACTATCTTTACTTTACTGTCTCTTATCTCATAACTTAAAGCTCCGTATTTTCCGTATATAGGAAGATAGGTACATCCCTGAGTCGGTGTTGGCTCCGGAAACATCGTATTGCATACAAAACTAGGTGTTGGTGAAGGGCTTTCTGCATCATTATGCAGAACCTTGATAACCTGTCTCTCTGGAAAATTAATATCAAGAGGTATTACATTATACGCATATGAAACTAAAGAAAATATAGAAATTATAATTGTTACAAATAACGATAAAGATATAAACTTTTTCATAAATATTGCCTCCTTATAAACGCCGAAACACATTTCCTGTTTGCATATTTATATTATACTCTTTATTCTATATTTCGCAAAGATACAGAATAACCAAATAAAGTTTATTTTTTTAGTTATTTCGACAGGTGAATTATTATCACACTTATATAAAAAACTGCACCTTCAAAAGCATTCAGCTTTTTAGGCGCAGTTTCTCTGGTTTATCCAAAAATATGTCGCTTATTCAAATCTGCTCAGAACAATACAATCCAACACCGGTTTCATATCTTCCCACAAAAATACTTTCAGCGTATAAGAATCATCATCTGCAGTATATAATAACGAACATTCAGAATCACACTCATCCAAATATTTGCAGTTATTTAACATTCCATTCTTATCATAACTTACAATGTAAAGCGAATTAAAATTCTTATTATGCTCCAGCAAAACCTCAATTTCTCTGTTTGACACAAAATTTTCAGTTACTAAATCACCATTATCCGTATATCTCAATGTTATATTTGGGACTTTGCCCGGAGATGGATTAACATCAAAGCTTGGTTCAGGACTGCATGTTATTTTATTCCATAAAGCATACAGGGTAACATCATCTTCAACAATAGTATTTTTGTCAAAGTCAGATTCCTTTTTATCAGGAGCCGTTCCCCATCCTTTAAACTCATATCCTTCTCTTTCAAGAACAAATGTATCTATATTCTCTATTGTCCCTCCAATTTCTATATCCTCACAACCTATTCCACTATCAGCGCCATTAGAATCAAAAAACACTGTTGCTGTATTTTCTACTGCGGCTGTAACCTCAGAATGCACAGGCTTACCGGTAAATGGATATACTGGCGTATATACACAATATAGATATTTCCCGACATCATACAATGTTGGAGTATACGAGGAATAACTTGCCCCCAATATAGGCTCGCCTCCTGAATTGCTCATAACATCATTTCTGTACCACTGAACTGTTGCTGTCGCATTTTTGGGCATAGATGATTCAGAAGTCAGTTTTATATGGCGTTTAGGATTTGATTTATCACCTTTTTCGATTATAACATTTAACAATTCAACCGATGTATTTGATATCATATCAGTCACAGGAGAGACAACGGTTTTTGATTTGTCATCCTCTGTCTTTTTTACTGCAACATATAAATATTTGCCCACGTCATCAGCCGTTACAGTATACTTATAAAATGTAGCACCCGGTATAGGCGTTCCTCCGCTGTTTTCAGCAAAATCATTTCTATACCATTGATATTTAACCCGGCTGTATTTATCAGTTGTTAAAACAGCGTGATTTACTGCGGCGCCTTCAATACTTAATGATAATGGAAAATATCCATCTCCGCTTCCTCCTCCGCCATCAACAATAGAAATAGGATACGATGTTGCATTTGAAGTTACGTTTCCAAAATACCCGCCTTTTCCCGATGCAGTAAAATACAAATGAAAACCATAGTCTTCCGACGTTGGAGTATACTTATATGAATTAGCGCCAACAATTGGCGCTCCGCCTGTGTTGTTCTCTTCCTTTGTTCTGTACCATTGATATTCTGCAACTTCATCGCCATATATAGCAGTATCAACCGGTGTTTTGGCAGGATATAAATAATCATCAAAAACAACAGAGCCATATCTAAACAAACAACCTATTATCTCTTGTCCGAGCTTTGGAATACTGTTTCCATTTTCGACTATATATGCTCCGCCTATTTCCGCTGTTTTTTCCACAGCGCTACATGTCGGTCCGGTGATAATTTCTCCGGTATATTTACCATTACCCGTTACCTTACAATATAGATAGCTTCCTGCATCCTCACTCAGCGGAATATAATATTTTTCTTCAGCGCCAGCCAATGGTACGCCGCCATTATTTGAATTCACATCATTTTCATACCACTGATATGAGAAACTCTCCTCAGTATCGTTGGCCGGAATATCCAAAATGTCACTTGTATAAACTTTTACATAAATTCTCTCCCCAACAACCGGATAATAATTATTAATAAAAGCATGTTCAATATTAATAGCTCCGGTTTCTTCCGCCGATATTTTTGGCATTGAACAAATAAGACAAAGCAGTAAAACAAAAGTAAGGGACATTACTTTGATAAAATATTTCATAAAATCACTTCCTAACACAAAACGCTATTTAATCACATTGTTACGAAACAGCATTATACTAACAAAAAACGATATTATAGCGCATATACGACCGCCTCCACACGCTATAAATACAATTCAGTCATTAATAAATGTTTCTGTTTTTTCAAACTATAATCATTTATAAACTACCATTTAGTAATTATTAATCAAACTCATATCATCAGTACAATTTTCTATTATTGTATCTACCACATCTCCGCATATACCACCCACTTTGTTCTTTGGAGAATAATATGCTATTGTGCCTTTTGTATTACTGTCTTTTATTATTGTATAATGGTTATTTACCCAAGGAAACGCACCGCCGAAAATACCTCCAACACAAACTGTTTCACCTTTCATTGCGAGTAAAGACATATTAACATTACAATTTTGTATTTCTCCCCCGTAAGTATACCCCGATACACCGCCTATGTATGATTCATCTGTATTTGATACGATTGTCCCTGAAATATTACAATTTATAATCTGAGCCGGGAACCACATATAACCTGCAACTGCTCCACTATATTTTGCATTCTGAGCTGAATTTTTAATTTCTATATTTAAATTTTTGATACTGCACGCCGAAAAGTATGAATCACCTAATATCGAAATCAAGCCGCTGTACTCTGAATTCTGATCAACAGATAATCCCAAAATGGAACGACCTCCGCCATCCAATACACCGAGAAACGCCTTTGGATACCACGTTTCATTGCTTAAATCAATATCATTCATCAATTTATACACTTGATGATTTTCTACAAACATATATTTTAATTCATCCGGCGTCGTTATTCTATAAGGGTCTTCATGTGTTCCGCTGCCTTTTGGCAAGTTTTCTGCACTTATTTTTTCTAACTCATTTTGAGCGTAAACCGGCTGAATAGATGGGCTCCAAAGAAAAGCTCTGACTTTCTCAACGCTTTCATCCGGTTTTATCTGCAGCTTCTTAGATACTTTTGCTTCAACTGAATCAAGCGCAACCAAGGCATCATTCTTATCATACTGTGCAACATATAAAATCTCATCGTTATATTCCCTGAAATCATTTACAGATATTTCTAATACCCTGTTTGGTTTTATACAATCCGCGGCAACATTATTATCATAGCGTATAGATATATAGTTATACCCCGAAGCGGCACAAACATCTTGTACAGTACAAAATAATATTACAATAATTATTATGTAAATAAATTTTTTACGCATATATTTTCTCCTATTTTAGTAAGTTATATTTTTTAAATATTACTGAGAATGTATTATTATTCACCAAATATAAATATTGATTACCGCCCCGAAAATATTTAAATACTCTATAAATATAATAAACCATACAAACAAATAAACCTAAAGCTAATGTTTTACCATAATTAAAATTTCCTCTCCAATATCAGAAACACATTTCATATAACACCATTTATATTATACCCCTCATTCTATATTTCGTAAAGATTAATAATAACCAAATAAAGTTTATTTTTTTAGTAATTTCGACAGGTGAATTATTTTCTCAACTACATATTATTTTACAAATATAAAGCAATAGTCTAATATTTTAGACTATTGCTTATAAAAAATTTTAAATTTATTATTTTAATTCTCACTTCTTACTTCTTACTTTTATATATCTTATTATACTATTTTCATTATCCTAGCTATACATATCATTTTTTGTTTTGATTGCCATAAATACATTTTTTACAGCATACACGATAACCACATCACAAAATATTCAATTAATTTACTAAATTTAATTAATATTTTACAACTACAGAATTATCTATACAATTTTCAATTCTATTAAAAGCCTCATTATCAATCGCTTCACCTACTATACCGCCTGCAGATTTATCAGAATATAACTGTGTATTTGATATACAGTTTTCTATATAATTAAAATTTCCATAAAAATAACCGCATATTCCACCTGAAGCCACTATATCTCCACTTTCTAAATTACTGCACTTTGAAAAAATCTGACCGCTTGCCGAACAATTATTAATGGATGCATAAAAATGTATGGCAGGGTTTTCCTGGAACTCTCCTACAATCCCCCCGGATACTGCTCTATCAATACCATATGAAGCAATATTTGCAGTACTAGAGCACATATTTATATTTGTATTTGGGCTGATACCTGCAATTCCTCCGGCACATGCTTTAACACCCTGTTGTTTGCTTCTTGCAGTAATATTACCTTTAACCGAACAATTTTCTATCAATGGCATATAAAATCCCAGTTCACCAGCAATACCACCGGAAAAAACAGCTGAACTACCACTATCCAATATTTCCACATTTAAATTTTTAATATAACTATCCAAAGGTACATCAATTAATCCCTCATTCCGAGTGCGATTTTCAAATTTAGAAAACAAACCGCTGTTATGAGCATTATCAGCTACCTTTATCCCTGTAATACTATTATTAAGGCCATCAAGTTTTCCGCAAAAGAAAAACGGATTCCACCTAACATCACTTAAATCAATATTGTTAGCAAGTATATAAGCAGCTCCAGGCTCTTCTCTCAAATAAGACAATTCGGCAACGGAGGTAACTTTGTAAGGACTCTCATCAGTTCCGTTTCCAATGGGTTTCTCATAATTAATAGATTTATATAAAGTATTTCCTACACATTTCGGCGAAATATTATTTTTATTATCCCAAATAAATACTTTTATCATATCAGTATTATTAGGCGGAAGATATTTTTCTAAACAGTCAGAATTTATATTTTCTTTAACTATACAGTTTATTAAACAATCATTTATATCATAGCTTACTATAAATAAACTGCATACTTCATCTATGTTAGATACTGAGATTTCTAATTCCTTTCCTTCGTCAAAATACTCTGTCAAATATATTGATGAATCTACATACTTCACTAATATCAGTGGTGTCCCATAAGAAAAAACAACTAAGTTAAAACTTAAAGAAAATATAATAATTAGTATAACAGTAAGCACTTTTTTCATGTCAATCCTCCTAATAAGTATTTTCCATATCAAATGTTACAGGTTTTATTACATTCCGCGCCAGTAATTGCTTATAATCCCAACGTTCATAACAACTTATTACAACATATGATCCGTCCTGACAATTTATAAATTCAGGAATATTTATTTGTGTATTTTTATTACTTAAATCAACATTATCTATTCTAATACGTTTTATAAATTTTCCATCCTCAGTATAACGTTCAGCTGTAACATACATTTTTTTAGGAACAAAATCTGTACAGTTTATAAAAATAGTTTCTATTGTTTTATTAGTATTTATATTAGGTATGCTAATATATAAATCGTTATTCAATAAGGAAAAATCTTTTTCTACTAAATTGTTATAATACCCGGAAACCGGTGAATAGTCATTTATTAAATTGCCTCTAAGAGTCAATATTTTCAATGATTTTAAATCTCTTAGTGATTCAATATTTTCAATATTATTATCGACTAATCTTAATTCCGATAAATTTTTTAATCCTTTCAAATTACTTATATCATTTAATTTACATCTTTCCAATGTAATCTTCTGTAAACTTACTAATTTATCAATGCCATCCAAATCTATAGGTAAATCAAATTGATCAACAGGATTTATGTATAATTCTGAAATTTTTGTCAAATCCTCCTCTGTTATATTTTTGATATCTTTATTTATTTCTTTACTAATAGCTTGTGCAACTCTAATATCTTTAAAATATAAAGCATTTTTTTGGTTAGAAATATTTACTGAAAATGAAATCGTATCTCCAACAAGTGATATATTACTTATTTCTATTCCAGCATAAGTACCATCACCTAATCGCAAATTAACAGAAGTATCTCTATAAGGATAAAAACAGGTCACAGGATCATCATCGTCTATTAATATATGATTATTCTTCAAATTAACTCTATATATAACTAATCCAGTTCCAGGTATATAATTATTGAAAATTCCCTCCTTTTTTCGAAATTCCAAAATGAAAGCTTCATCAGAAGATAACGGAGATCTAATCATATAACAATTATTTGGATCCAAAATTGATTCTTTTAAAAAATAAGATTTACTCTCTTTTATCTCAGGTATATTTTCAATCCATTGTCCACATCTATATTTAGTATATGTGCTGGGCATTTGACCCATTTGTGAATACATTAAATCCCACTCATGAATATTGCTAGCTCCGCTATATAAATCATAAGCTCCAAATATATGAAACCCTTCATGCGCTAATACCCCTGCCCGTACATATTTGGTATCATGAAGTTGTTCTTCAACCTGAACATTATAATTATATACTTTTTTACCATTAATTTTTAATGTTTTATTACCAGCCATACAAAATTGGTTCGGATGAAGTATCCAATTACCATATACTATACTTCCTGGCATAACAAAAGTAATATAATCTATACAACCATCATTATCAACATCAAGATCTAAATCTAACGGCACTTGTGATTTTATTGAGTTTACTGCTCTTTCAAAAAGCGGAAAAGCCATACCGTTCCAGTTAGTAACTGACCCATCATCATTAATAAATCTATATTGTAATGAACCATTATTATCAACATATGGTGTTCCCTCATATGCGCTTCTTGGTTTATAATCTTTATAACTTGCAATACATGTATTGCCATCTATTTGGGGATATATCCACGAGTTAACACCAGTTTTTCCATAAGAAGCCGTGGCAAACCAGTTTTTTAAAGAATTTCCATCCCCATTAAATAAATTTTCATAAAATGATGCTGGATAGGCTTTATCAAAGTCGAAATCGGAAAAACTAATAAATATAACTATATTATTTAATGTTTCATTTAAAAACGGATGTAGTTTATATTCATCATTGCTTAAAGCCAGTTCAGCTTCTGGCTGTTTATAAAACGGAGATGCTTCACGCATCATTTTTATATATGATTCCGGAACATCAGTAATCTTTATTTTATCACAAATTGCAATTCCGCTTGGCAATACAACATTATCTGATGGAACCATAATATTATTTTCTAATTTAGCATAAACATATTGCCCCTGTATATTCTGCACTATTATATTTCCATCGCTGTCATGCAAGTATGAGAAAAACTCATCACCGCTGGTATAACATTCAATTACATCGCCGTTTGGCTGAGTTATTGTCTGCCTTACATCAAAAAAAGGGGCCGCTTTAACTACTTCTAAACTAATAATATTTAAAACCATTATACTAACTAGCGATACTGTAAATAATCTTATAATATATTTATATATTTTAACTTTCATTATTATTACCCCTCTCTAATTATTTTTTACTCGGCATACAACAGACAGCTTTCCATTTCTCTTCGCCTTTATTTTTACAGTATTTATATTTCCCGACCACTTAACTGTCGACACTATTGTGGACTTAAATGCCATATAGCCATCGTTAATTTTAGTAATATATACATTAGCATTGTTAATATTTCCTGTACCAACTTCTTTATCTAATGTAAACTCACAAACATCTACTATTTCAAAATCCAGAGGATCAAATTTCAAACTGAACTCTAAACCACTAAAATCAGAAACGTTTAAAACATCATACGGTATAGAACAATAATCCCCTTCATTAACATCAAAAACTAATGTATTGCTAAACAATGTATCATGATCTATTTTTTCAGGAACGCTGCTAATAACACCTAACTGTCCATAAGCATTTGACCCAAAAGACCACAATCTGCCTTTTTCATCCAATGCAATACTAAATGCAGAACCTCCTGTTACCGAACTAACATTTTTTATCCCTTGTACTAAAACAGGCAATCTTTTGGTTTCTTTTATCCCTATACCTAATTGTCCGTCTCTTCCTTCTCCCCATGCGTAAAGATTTCCGCTATTTGTTATAACCATACTATGCGCATATGCCGCTTCAATATATTTAATGTCTGAAATACCCTGTATTTTAACCGGAAGCATTCTATCCACCTTATCACCAAGACCAAGCTGGCCTATAGTATTACTCCCCCACGAATAGACATCTCCATTAGAATATAATGCTAAAGCATGCTCTCTTCCGGCAGACAAGTCTTTTACTTCATACCCTTCTATATCCTGAACTTTTGATAAAACTGAAGAATTTACTAAATCTCCTTTTCCCAACTGTCCACGATTATTTGCTCCGCATGCCATGGTGCAATGATGAGAATATGGATCGTAAGTTACATCATTATTAGAATAAAGATATTGAGTTAATAGATATGACTCTCCGCATTCCACTATGGAATGGAAACAATCTATACCAGAAATTTTATTAACATTATTAACTTTAGAACCGCCTATACCTAATTGACCTGCATAGTTTTGCCCCCAAGTCCAAAGAGAACTATCATCTTTTATTGCGGCGCTGAACCCTTGCCCTGCAGAAACACAATCAACATTATCAATTTCAGTTAATTTAACAGGTGTAATTATATGACCACTATAATTATAATCTATCTCTTTGCTTGAATTGTTGCCCCATCCCCATACGTTTCCATCTACATCCACAGCAAGAGTATGATTCTCACCTTTCGCCACTTGTTTAATCTTTGGCAAGCCCTCTACCTTTTTAGGGTAATATACATTATCTTTATTTCCATGACCTAAATCGTCATACACTCCGTCACCCCAGGTATATACATCTCCATTTACATCGAGAGCAACAACGCTGTTACGTTTTGCTTCCACCTGTACAAACCGAGTTTCAGTGGGTATATCAAGCGGGACACAGCTTCCGCCGCTTATATACTTTGATATATCTGTGTTTGGCATATATCCCCACTTAAATAAATTACCGTCATTGCTTACAGCATACGTCGAATAAATATCCATTGCTACAGTTTCAAATGAATTTTCAACAACTAATGTTGGTTCAAAAACTTTGTCAGATATTGTTCTTATTCCCAGCTGCCCATAATCATTTCTTCCCCAAGCATAAGTTTTTCCGTCAGAGGTAACCGCCACGTTATGATGGCATTTGCTAAATGAATTTTTAATATTTGAAAGTCCAATATTCTGCTTTTGGGGCGTATATGTAGTTATTCCTGTAACGCCGAGCTGTCCGAATCCATTATCTCCCCAGGAATAAATATTTCCGTCTTCACCTATTGCTAAACAATGGTCATATCCCGTTGATATTGATTCTATATCTTTTATAACAGTCTTGTTAGGAGATAAAATATCCCCGCTATAAGTAAATCCCAGCTTGCAACTGTTATTGTTTCCCCATGACCATACACTTCCGGTCATATCAACCGCATAACTTGAAAAACCAGCAGCCGCTATATCAATTGAACTCGGTAAGTTTTGTACAATAGTAGGAACCAATTTATATTCTCTGTCACCTAATCCCAGCTGTCCATTGCCATTTGTTCCCCAAGAATAAACATCACCATTATTGGCAAGTGCTAAACAATGATAACCGCTGGTTGAAACTTTAACTATATTTAAACCGCTGAGAGTATTTATTTTATTTGGAATATTTGTATTTAAAGTATTACCGTTTCCCAGCATTCCCCAGCTGTTTCTGCCCCAAGAATAAACTTCTCCGTTTTTGTCCATCGCCAAGCTATATCCATCGCCCGCTGTTACTTCTATAATATCTGAAAGCCCCTGAACCACTACCGGCTCTATACTGCTTGTGTTAGTACCATTTCCCAATTGACCGTAAGTGTTACTGCCCCATGCAGAAACAGTACCGTCGGAATTAATCATAAGAACGTGGTCATTTCCTGTAACAATTGTTTTGTGCTCTATTGAATTTATATCAATATTTACATCAATTATTGACTCTAAATCGACATCAGAATCATTCATTAACATAACCTGACCATTTGTTTCATATGGTTGAATTTCTTCTTCGCTAATATCTGCAACAGATAAAACGTCTCCGTCATTATTTATAATTTGAGCCTCAGTATTTTCAATCGTTTCAATAAATGGCGCACCGTCTTCATTTATATACACTTCTGGAGTAGCTTCTGCTTCTTTCGGTTGTTCTGTTTCAGGTTTAATCTCCGTTTCAGGAACTTCGGCTTCATCAACTTCATCGTTTACTTCCGGAGAAGGACTGGCCGATTGAACATTTTCTTCCTCAGCATTTTCAGCAGCAATTTCTTCAGGTTCCGCAGAAATTTCCGGCTGCTGCATTGAATCGCCTATTCCGGGACTGACTTCCGGTTCGTCTGACAAACTTATGTCAGTTTCAACAATGTTTTTTGGTTCATCCTGTCCCGGGTTTGCAGCGTATACGCCAAAAAATATTGTTGTTATAAAGACAATACAAATTAATGAACTAATTAACCTTGTTTTTTTCATAACTTTCTCCTTTTTATAATTCTAAAGTTTCACCACACACCGCGCCAATTGTGCTTAAACCATAATAATACACCGCCAATTATTTATTTTATTCGCCATTATTCACATGATATACATATCATATATTCGTAACATCATCTATTTAACATTATAACACTCGTTCTAAATTTCGTAAATATTAAAACTATACAAATAAATTTTATTTTTTTAGTTACTATGTATATTTTACAGTTTATATTTGTGATAATTTTTCACAATATCAAATATTAAATAATTTATAATTTTTAAAAATTTAGAATAATTATCAATATATCCGTAATCAAACTTATTTTTATAATATAATATACAGCAATAAAACAAAAAAAGACGATACCGGATAAAATCAGTATCGTCTTAATTAAATTATTAATAATTTTTCTAAAAGGAATGAAAACAAAAATTACTCTAAACTTAAAATGATTTAATAATTTTCAGGCTTAACCTGGAAATATGCCTGAGGATGAGCACAAACCGGACATACAGCAGGTGCTTTTTTGCCAATAACAATATGACCGCAGTTGATACACTGCCAAATAACGTCTCCGTCTTTTGAGAATACGCACTCGCCTTTTACATTGTCAAGAAGCTTTTTATAACGTTCCTCATGCTCCTTTTCAATTTTAGCAACGCCCTCAAATAAAGCTGCAATTTTATCAAATCCTTCTTCTTTTGCAGTTTTAGCAAATCCGGCATACATATCTGTCCACTCATAATTCTCGCCGTCTACGCCGTCTTGAAGATTTGTTGCTGTATCAGGAATTTCGCCGCCTTTTAAAATCTTAAACCAAATCTTAGCATGTTCTTTTTCATTATTGGCAGTTTCCTCAAAAATCTCTGCTATCTGAACATATCCGTCTTTTCTTGCTTTGCTGGCATAATAAGTATACTTATTTCTAGCCTGTGATTCTCCCGCGAATGCAGCAAGCAAGTTTGCTTCTGTTTTTGAACCTTTTAAATCTTTCATAATAAAAACACCCTTTCTAAACAAATTTGAAAACATACCTGGCATATATTATCTCCACACCGGATATTATTCCCAGTTATTTATATTTTAACACAAATAAAATAAATATCAACATTTTTACAAAAATATTCCAAATACATTGATTAAAATATGTTTACAAAAATTTTATACAAAAAACACGCCCAAACCTACAACTATTATTGCCGCACTTATTAAAAAGAAGAAACTATCAAACAAACATCTTAAGATTTCCTGACAGGTCTCCCTCTTCTCTCTAATAACCCTTCTTCTTTCGATTCTAAGCTCTCTTTCACTCATATTAGTTCCCCCTTTCAAGTATGTTTATATTATATCAGCTATACAGTCCAATAAAACGGACTGCAAACCCATGCTAATATTTTATATTCATAAACTCAGCTACAACAACATATAATCTACCATGTTTAATACTATGGTTAAGGAAAGGTGATACAAATGTCAGAGGTGAATTTAAAGACAGAGAGGTTTGATATTTGCAGAACTGTCGCAATGAAGTTTGGAAGAACAGTCGTAGACGACACATTAATAGTTCCCGATATAAAACCGGATATAAAAAAGATTTTAGATGTTTCAGCAAGAAGCTACATAACAGATATCACACCTGGGCAGGACAAGATTCATATTGAAGGAACCGCAAAGGCAACCGTTCTTTATTTGCCGGACGGCGACGTTATCGGCAATACAAAGGCTTTGATTATGAGCCGCGAATTCAGTTATACAATTGATGCAAAAGGAACAACTGCGGATGACCAGGTTACTGCGGAATCAGAAATCGGATCTGTTGACAGCACTCTTATAAACTCCAGGAAAGTAAATATCAGACTGGGCATAAATATAGGAGCCAAAATATGCAGGTGTGAACCCCTTGAACTGCCGACAGGCACAGATGAAATAGTTATTGAATGTGAACCCAAGCCTCCCGCAATGGATCTTATTCCATTCACGCCGCGGCAATCCGATAATGAGAGTGCGCCGACAAATACCTGTTCAAAAATTGAACTTAAGAAAGTTCCTATAAGACTGGCCGATAAACAATTTATTTCAGATGGAAGCATGATACTTAGAGAACAGCACGAAATTTCTTCAAAGCTCCCGCAAATCGGTGAAATTCTTAACGCCACAGCTACTGTCGAACCTGAAGAAATGGTTACAAGCAGCGGCAATACACGTCTTAAAGGAATAGTAAAAGTCAATGTTCTATATGAAGACGCTGCGGATACTTCCTCAGACAGCAACAAAAAATCTTTGCTCAGAAATGCTGAATTTACCATTCCATACAATGAACAGTTTGATACTCCTAACTCTATGGATGACATGGAATGTGACGCGGAATATACAGTTAGAGAAATATACACTGAAATAAGAGACAATTTAGACGGAGAACCTCGGATGATTGGCGCTGAGGTAGTAGTCGGAGTTAGTATTTCCGGATATATGATATCAGAGCCGCAGGCGGTTACAGATGCATACTCTACGGATGGCAGCACTCTTACTCTAGAGTTCAGCGAAACGGCTCCCGAACAGCTTATTGATACCAAAACTGCTCAAATATCTCACAAATTTACCGCTAAAAGAAAAGCAACTGACGCTGAAATACTTGGAGTCTGCGGCGTAACTATTGAAAAGACTTCTGTAGATGATTTAAAAATTAAAGACAATACTGTATATATTAAAGGAACCATTAATGCCAAAGTATTGTGTTCTTCAAATGATGAAAATCAACCATTGTACGCCATAGACTGCAAGACTGAATTTGAGCATAGTTTTGACTGCGACCAAGAACTTGGAAACAAAGTTGCATGTGACGCCAAAATATTTATAAACCATTTGGGCTATACAATATCCGGCTCTGATTCTGTTGACCTCCGAATGATAATCGGCATATCTATCAAACTTGTAAAAAACGACAGAATTAAAACCGTTACAGCAATTGACAGGGAAGAATCTGAGGATACTGAACAGAGAGGTATGCAGTGTTATATAATTTATTTTGTCCAAAGCGGCGACACACTTTGGAATATAGCAAAAAGGTATCATACGACGGTGGATGAACTTGTAAAAAACAATAATATAGCTGACAGAGATAAAATTAATGTCGGTCAAAAAATTAAGATTATGTCACTGACATAGATATATAAATTTATTATAATTTTCATAGTCTAATTTATTAAAGCAAAACCACCGGTTTCTTAACGCCTTATACAGTTTCCAAATATGACTAATACAGGTTTAATCTCTGAAAATGATACTGAAGGCTTGACAACGCAATACTATTTCAGGCAGCCGCTTGAAAGCGGCTGCCTTTCACCGATTTTTTGTTTTTCTAATTATAAACGGGTAAGCTTATTTTTTTATAATTTAATTATCTAATTCATTACGTTTTATTACTCTAATTAATTTTTAAATAAATTTAATCATAATCTTTTTATTTCTCTCTACCATGTCTGCATGCTATCTTCTTCAATAATTACACTTTATATTTTCATGTATTTCAATTATCAATAACCAAGTTTTAATTATTTCCCATTGTTTACTTATTTAAATACAGCAGAATAATAACTTGCATATAAATATGTTTAGAGCAAATCTCTGCTTATATATTCTCTGTTTTATTTGCCTCACAGCGTTCTCTTAATATATTATATTTTAACTCCACACAAACTCTTTTTATCTATATTTAGGCTATAATATAATGTAATTTTGACATCTGTATTTTTGCCTAATTTTAACTTCTTTACTATTTATATCTTATTATAATAAAAATTTCCTCATTATTTTAATAATTAGAATATTAAGCCACTGTTATATCACCAAAAATCATATTTCCTAAAGCTTTTTTCACAATTCTGATTGGTAGTCGTTTACATTTTTAAAGCACAAAATAAAACTGTTTATACATCATATAAACAGCTTTTTCTCTAAAACAAAATATTATATCTAAAAATAAATATTGACTATTACTATAAATTATAGTAATATATAATATATTAAAGGAGGTAATACAAATGTCGCTGATTGATTTAATAATTTTAGGTATCGTATCAGAAAAACCCCAAAGCGCTTATGATATCCAAAAGGATGTTGAATATCACCATTTAGACAGGTGGACAAAAATAAGCACTCCATCAATATACAAAAAGGTTATTACTCTTAAAGAAAAAAATTATTTAACGACTGATGTTGTCAAAAACGGTAAGTTCGCTGAAAAGTCCATATATTCTATTACCAATAAGGGCATTGAGTATTTTCAAGAGCTGATGGAAAAATATTCTGATCAAGAAATAACAATCCCTATAAACTTTAATGTTGTTATTTCAAATTTAAATAAAATGTCAAAACCTAAAGCTCTGGAACTTATCAATAAAATTAGAGATAATATTATAAAAGCTCAGGAAAATAACAAAAAATATACAGAAATGTATTCGGATATTCCGCTGACAGGCAAAACTATATTTAAGCAGCAGGCAGCGCTGTATAGTTCACTATTGGACTGGATGAGCGAATTTGAAACTGAATTTCTAAAAGATTTAAAAAATGGAGAATAATATAAAAAGCATCTTAACAGTAACCTTTGAAGACTCTTTCTGGATAGCAGTATATGAACGAACATATTTTGACAGCTATGAGGTTTGTAAAATCACTTTTGGTTCAGAGCCTAAGGATTACGAAGTATATGATTATATGATGAACAATTGGAACAATCTGTGTTTTACTAAACCTATAAAAAGTGATGATACAAAAACACATCATATTAACCCCAAAAGACTTCAGCGCGAAATCAATAAAAGAATCCGGTTCAGCGGTATTGGAACAAAGGCTCAGCAAGCCTTAAAACTTCAGCATGAACTTGTTAAAGATGAAAGAAAAATCAGAAAAAAGGAAACCAAAAAACTTGAGCAGGAAAACCGTTACAATTTAAGGAAGCAAAAAAAGAAAGAAAAACATAAAGGCAGATAAGACGTTTTACAAATACAATATAAAAGGTCGGCCTCTTGTAATATTATCAAAGCGGCCGACCCCAGTACAAACAATATCCTACTAGATTCATATCTTTTATGAAGCACAATATTAGTTACGTACAAACATTTTAATAAAAAACATAACTATATATATCTATTCAACACGGTTTATTACCATAAGGTCACCGGATTTTAATTTGGTATATCCTTTAGGGATAATAACTTTACCGTTTCTATGAATCATTGTTATCTGCATGTCGTCTCTTTTTGGTATTTCTGAAATACGTCTGCCGGCAAGTTCATCATCAGGTTCTATCTGACGTTCTGTGAGCCTAACCCCTTCTATTTCCCCCGGCGCTTTCGCAATTAAAACCAGTGTATCTTCCGGCAGCAGCACAGTCTCCCCGTCAGGAATCATTTTGTCGCTTCCCCGCTGAAGCAAGACAAGCAAAGTCTCAGGCGGAAGAATAATATCTGCGACCTTCTTTTTCGCCCAAAAATGGTTTTCAGGTATTTTAAATTTAATATACTGAACCGGAACCTCGTCACTGTAATCCGAAAATGTTTTTAACACATTTATCTTGTTATCAATCATTCCAAGTTTCTTTGAAACCAATGGTATAAGAGACCCCTGAATTAAAATTGAAAACAGCACTATCAAAAAAACAATATGAAATATATCGTTGCTCGTAGAAGCCGGACTCACCGTCGCCATGACGGCAAATACAATCGACGCGGCTCCCCTGAGCCCGGACCACGATACAAGCAAACGCTGTTTGAGATTGCTTTTAAACGGAGTTAATATTGCAAATACCGCCGCAGGACGGGCAATAAACGTAAGGAAAAGCGCAATCGCAACAGCCGGAAGTATTACGCTTGGCATCTGTGACGGAAAAGATAATAGTCCCAACAGGAAGAACAACAGCATCTGCATAAGACCTGTCACCCCGTCAAAAAAGTTTACAAGCGACTTTTTATTTTTTATCTCTTGATTTCCCATGTAAATACCAACTATATATGTACACAAATATCCGTTTCCGCCGAGCAGGGAAGGCACTGCATATGCAAGAAGAGCGACAGCCAGCGCAAAAGCCGCGTCAAAACCTGCGGATGAAAATTTATATTTTTTCATTATCCAAACTGAACCAAACGCTAAAGCAAAACCAAACACCGTACTATAAACAAACTGGGCAAACACCAAGTATGCTATTCCGCCGCCGCTTGCCGAACCTTCCATTAACGCTAAGACAATTATTGTGAGCATATAAGAACAAGGGTCGTTGCTTCCGCTTTCTACTTCAAGCAGAGAAGCAGTATTATATTTAAGATTAAGTCTTTTGGAACGAAGTATTGAAAACACAGAAGCGGCGTCAGTTGAACTGATAACTGAGCCGATTAAAAAACTTTCAAGCCATTCAATTTTTAGAAAGTAATGACAAAACAGACCTGTTATAGCAGCGGTCAGAACAACACCGAGCGAAGACAATAAAACAGCTTTTACAGCTACAGGTCTAGCCTCACTCCATTTGGTTCCGAAACCGCCGTAGAACATTATAAATATCAACGCTGCAGAACAGATTTGTTCGGCAAAATCATAATTGCCGAATTCTATCTTTACAACACCGTCAGAACCAAAAAATATACCAAGTAAAATAAAAGCCAGAAGCATAGGTATACCCAGCTTATTCGTGACTTTATTCAAAATTATACAAGCAATAATAACCACCGAAGCTATTAAAATATATACCGGCATATCATACCCCCAATCAAAATTGTATTATCTAATAAATATGTTTACTATATCCACAAAATTAATAATATATATTATATCAAAAAACGCTGTAAATGTAAAGTATTTTTGCAAAGGCACTTTATGTTTTTTCCGACGTTTTATTAATTAATAAACAATAATTTTACAAAATAAATATATAATTATAATCAGATTTTATAGTATATTTCTGCTTATTGTGTATATTTATTGTATAACGACCAATTTTGATTCTCGTTCCGAAGCCTTACCATATGACTAAAAATCCTACTTTTATTTAACAGTTTATTCAGTTTACTTTGTTCTCCGCTATTCAGTCCGCCACTGCGCAATTTTATCCGCTCCTGCCACCATTCTCATTCGGCGAGCAATAATTAAATCTATCTTATTGCGTATTAATTTTGAAAAAACATTTTGTATTGTTGTTTAATTCTCACATCCAAAGATGCGGCCAATATACCCGGCAGCATTTTCTGACAAAAATATATTACATAAAAAACATATATATAAAATATAGGCACTCACAAAAACGCATTTCTTTAAATAATAAAATAAAACGCATATGCCGAATATAACTTAAACATATGCGTTTCGCGCAAATGATATAAATGAATACACATATTATTCAACAACAAAAGAGTCTAAAAAACTGATTTGGTTAAACAACAAAATCAGTTTCTTATATAAAATTTAATATTTTATTGCAAAGTTCTTTATATACTGCAATATAAGTCGAAGCATAACAATAACTCTATATCTTAAATATACCTCAAATACTATCCAAAAATCCTTTCTGAAAAAGTCCCTTACTCACCTTAATATAATATTTTGTCAGTTCTTTTTAAATCAAATATGTTAAATGCGGACTTTATTATATACACTTACAACACTTTATAATATAATATTTATACTAGTTAGATAATGACAAAATAATTATATATCTAAATAAGCATACGATAAGTAAATCTGGATGCTAAACTCAGCAAGCAGTATAAATCTGTTTATATGGATTTTTTGTGTCAGGAATCAATACATAAAAATTTTTCTTCATTATTTTTGTCTTATCTCCGCCAAACTCATTAATATATTCATCCAGGTATTCTTCTATCTCGTCAAGGTCCTGTTTAGACGCTTTTTTTGCTATTACCTGCTCAGGCAAATCATAAGGCAGATCATCACATCTTAAGAATATTTTTCCTCCGTGCATGCCTGTCGCACAAAATCTTTCTACAACACCGCCTTTGTCATGCCCTAAGCCTAAAACAATTATATATCCTCCGGCCTGATATTCTCCCAAAAAGCTGCCCGCCTTTCCTCCGATTACTAAAACCGGAGTTTTATCTTTATATGCTTTCATATGGATTCCTGCACGATATCCTGCGTTTCCCTGCACAAAGATTTTTCCGCCCCTCATTGCGTAACCTGTTGCATCGCCGGATGAACCATGAATAAATATTTTTCCGTCATTCATGGTATCCCCTGTGGCGTCCTGCGCATTTCCAAATACCTTGACATTACCTCCGTTTAGATATGCTCCAAGTGCATTGCCCGGCGTTCCGTTCACAACCACATTTTTCCCTGATAATCCACAGCCAATATAACGCTGACCCAAACAATTATCAACTTCAATTTCAAAGTCTTTGGCAGCCCGTATTTTCTTATTTATTTCATCATAATATGTCAAACCTGCATCTATTTTCATCACATAACACCTCCCATATACATCTTTCTGACAGAACTGGGGAACGCCATTTCCTGCGGTTTTTCAATCATTTCATCAAAATCGATTGTATCCAGCGGAACCTTTTCCCGAATAAGCCTTGTATAAATTCCTGCTCTTTTTATATCACCAATCAGTATAAATCCTTTTAGTAATTTCTTATCATCCGAAACTATCAGTTTTTTATAATTATCATCATCGCGTCTGACGATTTCTCTTCCTTCGTAACTGCCGGCAGTCGTTACATGAATATCCCAAAAGCCAATGGAATTCATAGGTATGGCGTCATCATAAAGTTTCATACCTCCAGCCATATTTATACCTGCCGCTTCCCCCTGTATATAGGCGTTTGGCAGCAGCGCCATAACCTGCAGTTTACCTGTTGCGCTGTTCAGGCTTTCAGAACAATCACCTGCCGCATATACGTCCTTCAGTGATGTCTCACATTTGAGATTAGTCACTATACCACGGTTGACATTCCCCCCGGCTTCAGCAACAAGCTCAGAATTCGGACGAACCCCAACCGCGATTACCACTACGTCGTATTCTATCCTTGTTCCGCTTTTTAGAGAAGCGATTCCACTGCGGAATTCATCAACACTGTCGCTGAGATAAAACTTTATCCCATGCCCCTCTATATATTCCTGGACTATTTTCGAGCCTTCTTCATCCAATATACTTGGCAAAATTCTGTTTGCTAAATCTACTACTGTAATACTTTTTACACTGTCACTTATTCCCTCGGCACACTTTAAACCGATGAGGCCGGCTCCCACTATCAATACTTTACTGTCCTTATCCACAGCTTTGCGGAGAGCTTTAGCGTCATCCAGCGTCATAAAATTAAATTTCTTTTCCACTGTCTCAAGACCTGCCATTTGCGGAACAAATGGACGAGAACCTGCAGCAACCAACAACTTTCCATATTCATAAGTGTCTCCGTTGCTGAGACTAACTGTCTTAGAATCAGGGTTTATCTTTACAGCTCTTGTCCCTAGAATCAAATCTGCTCCGTTCTTTTCATAAAAATCCTTTGGTCTGTATTTAAGCATATTTTCCTCGGAAGTCTTTCCCCACAAAAAATAAGAAATAAGAGGACGTCCGTATGCACGGTAATTCTCATCAGTCACAACACATATTTTGCCATTCTTGCTTTCCCTGCGGATTCCCTCAATACAGCCGACAGCAGCGGCGGAGTTACCAATTATAAAATAATCATATTTCAATTTAAACGCTCCTTTCTGAACCTAACCTCTGTCTTCATACACTAGAGCCCTATTGGGACATCCTTTGACGCAAGCCGGTTCACCAAACTGATTATCAATACAAAGCTGGCATTTCTGAACCTTGCCTTGATTCGGCACAGGCATAATAGCTCCGACCGGACAGGCCGAGACACACGTAAAACACCCTACGCATTTTTCAGCGTCAAGCATAACTGCACCATCTTTATTCTTAGACAATGCGCCCGAAATACAGCTTTTGACACAAAGCGGCTCCAGACAATGGCGGCAATTTATCGGAAAACTTCGGTTATTATCACCCTCAACAACTATTCTTGGATGAATTTCTTTTCCTTTTAAAGCCTTAACCATATCATCTATACCGGAATTTGCATATGCACATTGGTATTCACAAAGGTGACAGCCCAGACACCATTCTTCGTTAATAAATATTCTCTTCATAATATCTGTTCCTTTCTGTAAAATTATTCCCCCGCATGCTTTATGCCTAAAATTTCCAGTTCTTTTTCGTTCATACCTATACCTCTCAGCATCAGTCGGTTTCCTCTTAAAGCCTCAATTGAATTGATACCCATTCCGCCTAACATTTCTTTTATTTCATGAGTCCAGGCATTTACTAAATTTACTAACCGTTCTTTTCCGTCTTCGGGATTAAGCCTTTTGACAAGTTCAGGTATCTGAGTTGCTATTCCCCAGTTGCATTTTCCGCTCTGACAGCTTCTGCAAAGATGGCACCCAAGCGCAATCAACGCCGAGGTTGCAATATATACTGCGTCAGCTCCTAAAGCAACCGCTTTAACTATATCAGCGCTGCTTCTTATGCTTCCTCCCACAACAACTGAAACATCACCTCTTATACCTTCGTCACGCAACCGCTGGTCAACGCTGGCAAGCGCCAATTCAATCGGTATTCCCACATTGTCACGTATTCTTTTCGGAGCCGCTCCGGTGCCTCCACGATATCCGTCTATCGCAATAATATCCGCACCGCTTCTTGCAATACCGCTCGCAATAGCTGCAACATTATGAACAGCCGCTATTTTTACAATAACCGGCTTTTTATAATCACTTGCTTCTTTAAGCGAGAATACTAATTGTCTTAAATCCTCAATAGAATATATATCGTGATGAGGAGCCGGAGAAATAGCGTCTGTCCCTTCAGGAATCATTCTTGTCTTAGAAATATCACCGACGATTTTCGCCCCCGGCAGATGTCCGCCTATACCCGGCTTAGCGCCCTGACCCATTTTTATTTCTATAGCGGCGCCGCTGTTTAAATAATCCTCGTGAACTCCAAAACGTCCCGAGGCTACTTGTACTATTGTATTGGAACCATACTGATAAAAATCCTCATGAAGTCCGCCTTCACCGGTATTATATAAAATACCAAGCTCTTCTGCCGCCATAGCCAAACTTTTATGAGCATTATAACTTATCGAACCATATGACATAGCGGAAAACATTATCGGAATCTCCAATTCCAATTGAGGTGATGTTTTCGGCACAATATTTCCATTTTTATCGCGGATTATTTCAGCGGCTTTTTTTCCTAGGTATGTTTTAGTCTCCATAGGCTCTCTGAGAGGGTCTATAGACGGATTGGTAACCTGAGATGCATTTATCAATATTTTATCCCAATAAACCGGATACTCTTTTGGAGTTCCCATAGCTGACAGCAAAACCGCTCCCGTTCCGGCCTGACGAATAATATCGCTTATTGCCTCATTTGTCCAATTAGCATTTATCTTAAACGTGTTATCGCTTTTTATTACTTTAAGAGCATGTGTAGGACAAAGACAGACGCATCTTTGACAATCTACACAAGACGCCGTATTGCTTACCATTTTCTTTAAATCGGCATCGTACTTATGCACTTCATTTGCACACTGCCGCTCACAGACGCGGCAGGCTATACACATATCTGCATTACGGATTACCTCGTAGTCAGGATATAAATAATCACGTACCATTATTCTTCACCTCCAATTTCTTTCATAGCTTGTTTATCAAGCCTTACAATAACAGGCTCTCCTCCGCGCGGAGACCAAATATTATCAAGATTAGGTTCAATCACTCTCATAGCACATTCCTCGCTGGCTATATACACCATATCGTCCTTTTCTCCCACAACCATACTGCGCAGTTTTAACCTGTCATTTAAGGCCATCATTCCGCCTGTAAAGCCCAATAATATTGAGAAAGGTCCTGTAATCAAAAGACTGCTGAAAGTATTTCTTAAAAACTTATACCTTGTCTTTTCAGGCTCGGGCATATGTTCTATGGTTGACCAAAACGGAGCCGCAATCACTGACACCATCTCTTCCAGGGTCAATTCTTTTTTTCTTAACAAATAGTCGGTTATATAAGTAATAACTTCCGTGTCAGTCAGCAGACTGCATTTATATCCATACATTTCAATAAATCTTCTATTAGCGTCATATGACGATATTTCTCCATTATGTACTATTGAATAATCAAGCATTGCAAACGGATGGGCGCCGCCCCACCAGCCCGGGGTATTGGTCGGATAACGTCCGTGAGCAGTCCAGCAGTATCCCTCATACTCATCTAATCTGTAAAAACGACCCACATCTTCCGGAAAACCGACGGCTTTAAAAACTCCCATATTCTTTCCGCATGAAAATACATAACAGCCGTCAATCTGAGTATTTATTTTATTTACACAGCGGACAACATATTCCTTAACATCTAACTGTGAAGCGGCTAATTTAGTTGGAAGTGGATCAACAAAGTAACGCCAAATCAAAGGTTCATCTGTTATTTCAGGAATTCTGTTTATAGGTATTTTTGAAAGATTAATCACATCAAAATGTCTGTCCAAATATCTTTCACAAATTTCTTTTGCCTCATTGCTGTCATAGAAAACATGGAAGGCATATTGATTTTTATACTCGGGATATATACCATACCCGGCAAATCCTCCTCCAAGACCATTGGACCTGTCGTGCATAACAGCTATAGAGCTTACAATTGACTCGCCGCTTATTCTCCTTCCGCTCTTAGAGAATATTCCCGATATAGCACACCCAGACGGTATTCTGTTGCCGTTCTCGCCTTCTTTTAAAAGCATAAAATTTCCTCCTTTAATCAAACTAAAAATTACCGCTAATAATTTTGAGCAAAATAAAAAGCGCCCGTCCGTTGATACATCTCAACTGACGAACGCCTTTGTTCGGTTTAACAAGTATATCATTATATAAAAAAATTGTCAACTGACAAATTATACAAATACATACTGTCATCAGATAAAATGCTTTAACCTTATATAAAATACGGCTTCCTGATAATTATTTATATTCCTCCTCCCAAAACTATCACCACACTGCCGGCAATAACTGTTCTTATTATCTATGAATTTATATAAAACTTTAGCTTTTATTTTGTTAAGAGGGTTGAATTTATAAAGCATTTAAAACTTCACTATTTCTATTGTAATAAAGAAAGCAAAAATAATTCCATTTTAAATATTTATAATATTAAAATGTCAAAAAACCTGCTCTATAAACAATTTACCTAAAATATAAAACCGCATTGCTTAAAGCAATGCGGTTTTGCATAGTTATCCTATTTCATATTCTTTAAAAGATTTCTCATTGAACCATATGCCATCATTGGCGGATATGTAATTATAACAAGATCGTCAAAATGAATATCCTGATAAAGTGATGAAAGACTAAACGTATTAGTGTTTCCATCATTTCCATTAAAACGGCGAATATCAACGATATATACTTCGCTGTAATCATTTACTGTCCATGTTGAAAACGCATTCCCATAAGATTCTTTAAGAATAACCAATTTCTTTCCATTGACGTCTGATGTTTTATAAACCGTCATAGGATTGTCGCCTGCAATAAAAGCTATATAAGAATTGTAATCTTTAATTACCGGAACATTTTCGTATTTAACCTGCTGTCTCTCCTGGTCATTATATATTGTGCCGTTCGCTTCAACCAACGGCATAAATTTTTCAACATAATCAGGATTAGCTTTTAAAATCTCCTCACCGGGAGTTCCCTCCATTTTCGCTGCAAATGAGCCGACGTAGTTTTCACTCACCTGACGTTCATAACTATCAAGAGACGGCGCAGTTTCACCCTTTGCCTCTTTAAATGCCTGATAAGCATAATATGAACCGCGTTGAGTCCAATGGTGGTCAGTTGAAAAATAAATCTTTTCAGACGCATGTTCCCACAGTGGTTTTACAGCATTTACTGCGGTCACATTGTCGTTCAGATTTTCATATACAGTCTTAAACGTACTGAGTTGGTCCTTATAATATGACTTTGGAGCATAAAATTCATCTGAGGTTGGAATCAAAATATTATATGTATTAACACCCGGCAAACTGTCCGCCACCTCATTTACTACACTTGCATAAGCTTTCGCGCTGTCCTGTGTAAGTTCCTCAGGGTGCATAGCCATTGTTCCGAACACAAGTATTCCGTTATATGTTTGGACGCCTTCTTCTGATACTCTATAGTCATCACCAATATATGTATCCTTCATAACCAGAGAATTAGCGCTAGGAGCATTGCCTGGTGCAGAACCGCTTGTTATTTGAACAGTCTGTGTATCTTCTATCCAGCTGACATTACAGCCCAAACTCTCGGATATAGCCCTAACCGGTACCAATGTACGCCCGTCTATCTCAAGCGGCGGAACATCCATTTCTATCTGCTGACCGTCTTTAGTTAGCATTTTGTTGCCAATCTGCATCACTATTGTGGTTGACCCCTTATAAGCTGTTATTGTTTGGGTCGAATCCTCCCAATAAACCTCCGCTCCCAATTCCTCAAAAATCACTCTCATAGGAACCATTGTACGCCACTCGATTGTCTGCGGCGGAACATCAAACTGAAGCTGTTTTCCGTCCAAAATAACCTTTATACTTTCGTCAGCTGAAACAGTGACAGCTGAAAGCGAGGTTATCAGCATAGCCGCAAATAAAACAGCGCTAATAATTCTCTTTATATGTCTCATTATACTACCTCCTTATTTATTATATTAACTACTAAAACATATATAAATCTATTATACATTATTTAAATAAAATTCGCAATGAAAATTAACCTCATATTTTTTCTGGCAATATAAAAACCGCCGTATATAAACAAATATTTGTTGATATACGGCGGTTTTACCTTTACTTATTATCCCGTTTAAAACATTAGAACGCTATAAATTTGATTAAAACATTCTTCTCTAAACGTATTACATTACTTGTTATATTATGACTTCATATTTCTTTCATATAAAAACATACATATTGAAACTAAAATTATGATTAAGTATCCTATTATACTGAATAAATCGGGAAGCTCTGAAAAGAAAATAAATCCCAATACTGCCACAAATATTATCTGAGTATAATCAAATACTGAGATTTCTTTAGCCGGAGCATATGAGTATGCCGCGGTTATTGCAAACTGTCCGCCGGTTGCCGCAAGCCCCGCCCCCAGCAAACTTAAAAGCTGCCACCATGCCATAGGCTGAAAATCCGCAAGCATTAACGGCAAGGTCGTTAAGCATGAAAACGCTGAAAAGAAAAATACAATAAACGCGCCTCTTTCACCTCGTTTACTCAAAAGCCTGACCATTGTATAAGCGATACCGGCGCCGACGCCACCGATTACTCCTGCCAAACTTGCAGAATTAAAACTCACGCCTGTCGGCTTTATTATAAACAACGCTCCGACAAACGCGATAACAACGGCTAAACTTTGCCATATATTCATCTTTTCACGTAAAATTATAAATGAAAATATTATGGCAAAAAACGGAGAAAGCTTGTTCAGCATTGAGGCGTCCGCAAGAACAAGATGGTCGATAGCATAAAAATTTCCTAATATGCCGACTGTCCCAAAAAAAGCTCTCAAAAGAAGATACGGCAGATTCTTTTTATCAAACCTGAATTTTTCTTCTGTTCTCAGCAGCATTACAGCCGCAAATATAAGCGCTACAAAATTCCTGAAAAAACTTTTCTCAACTGACGGCAAATCTCCTGCCATTCTAACAAATGTGTTCATAAATGCGAAACAAAACGCCGATATTATTATGCACGTTATTCCTTTTGTTTTACTGGCAGTTTTCAAATTAACTCTCCCTCTTCTTTATAATCTAATTTACCATATTGATAGCCTGCTGCTTTCATTTCTATACATACCGTCACCGGACTGCAAATGATATAGATTTATAAACTTTTCAAAGTTAGATAACACCATATTCACACGCACTTTATTTGGTGCATGTTCATCAGTCACCAACAGCATTTTAGCATATTCTTCAGTGCAGACAGACCTATAGGTTCTAGCGTAGGTTTTAAAAAGCTCATCCAGGTTCGGATTGTCTTTGCCGGCAATATCAAGCACGCAGGCCATTCCGCCGATATCCGCAATATTTTCACTCAGTGTAAGCTTCCCGTCAACAAAACAACCATCCATCACTTCAAGCTTATCATACTCTGATACAAATTGTTTACATATCTGATTAAACGCAGAAAAATCTTCGGCCTTCCACCAATCATTTAAATTTCCATCTTTGTCAAATTGAGAACCAACATTATCGAACGCGTGAGTAATCTCATGTGCTATAACACTCCCTATTCCTCCCAGGTTTCCTTCATAACTTGCGTTTGGACTATAATACGGAGCCTGCAGTATACCGGCTGGAATTACTATGCAGTTATTGGCTCTGTCATAATAAGCGTTAACAGTCTGCGGAGTTAATGTCCAGCTTTCCTTGTTAACCGGAACTTTCTCATTTATCAAAGCAACATCCTGATTATGCGCCATCTTATTATAGTCAATAAGATATTCCATAATGGTTCCGCCATCCTCAATGCTGCGAATTGAATAATCACGGTTCGTATAATTTATAAGATAATCAGGATAGCCTATTCTTATTGATATAGCGCTCAGCTTTTCAATAGCGACATTTTTCGTTTCATCACTCATCCAATCCAATTCTTTAATCCTGTTTTCAAAAGTATCAATTATCACTGACGCCAGGTCTTCTATTTCCTTTTTGGAATCGGAGGAAAAGTAACGTTCAACGTATTCTTCACCAAGCTCCAATCCCATAAGAGACTGGGTTATTGTTACAGCATAAGCGTCAGGTGTAATTTGGGCGTTAACTCCGCTGATACTATTAATATAATTCTGATATGCATTAAACATCTCAGTATTCAAATACAGAGACGAGTAGTCTAAGACCGACGCCCGCAAGTATTCTTTAAGCATAGGAATGTTATCTCTGTCCAGCAAAGAGTTAATGGTTTTAGCCAATTCTTTATCATATACTATAATCTCACTGACATTATTATACCCTAACTTTTTAAGATATCCCAGCATATTCATATTTGAAAATAAATTTTCTAAACTATTTGCAGAATAGACATTATAAATATCACCGGGATTATCCCACTGAGACTCGTCCATAGTAGCATTGGCGAGTTTAAGACAAAACCTTACTGCCAAGTCAGCCTTCTTTTCAGCTTCGGCCGGCGACTGACCGCTGATTATAAATAATGTTCTGATATAGTTCTTGTAATTTTCTTCAATTTTTTCATATTCCCCGCTTTTAACGACACCCGATTCAATACCTGTATAGCAAGATTCAAACGTAAGCGAATATTTTGTGGAATCCTTAAAATCATTATTAACCCTAATCGGAATCAATGAATGAAATCCATTGTTTTCGAGCTCAGCCATAACATTGGTAAAATCAGAAATATTCTGAATGCCGTCTATCATATCAAGGTATTTTCTTATAGGCTCTATACCGACGCTGTCACGATATTTAACATTTGCCGAAGCCTTATATATATCAAGTATTTTTTGTTTATTGCTGTCCTTCGGCGGTATATTTCCTATATAATATTCTGTTATAATATCACCGATTATATTTTGTATCCGATAAGCATTATTTTGAGAAAGCTGCTCAACGTTTGACCATTTAGCATAACCTTCAGGAAGCTGTGTCTCAGAAAGCCACTGTTCATTTACATATTCATAATAATCATTTTTGTAAAGATTATTTGTAGGAAGAGCATTCTGATATTTAAGAAGACGGGAATACACAAGCAGTACCTGCTCATATGTCATAAAATCGTCCGACCCCAAAGTTCCGTCGCCATAACCTAAAATAAGCCCAGCATTTTTAAGGCGGCAAATATCAGGAACCGCCCAATCCGGAATATCATTAAAAAATGATTCACCATCCCCTAAATCCGTAGGCAAATCATCCTGAGATAAGACGCGGCTCACTATCGCAAACGCCTCAACTCTTGTTATGTAGTCATTACCATGGAGCTTGCCGTCATCAGAGCCATTGACTGCCCCCAAAGAAACTGCAAGACCAAGACTTTTCTGATATATAGGCTCAATTTCAGAACTGTCAGAAAAAACTGATAAATCAGCCGGTTTAACAGCCTTAAGCTCGTCTCCCAAACCGCTTACTAAAACATATACCGCCTGGGCTCTAGTCACATATGCTCCAAGCTCTATGTTTAAGGATGCAAGTTCATTTTCTTCAGAAAGTTTCTCCGGTTCAGGACTTGGCTGCTGACCGACTGTAGATAAAACTTTTACATTATCAAGCGCAGCATTGCCGCCCGGTCTGTTTAAAACTCCGTCACTATACTTTACTGATAATGTGTCAAATCTAAATAGACCCTGATAGATATCAGAATCCGCAAACACAGAAAAAGGAGTTAAGATACATATCGATAAAATTATAGCCTCTAGCAGTATAATTATCTTTTTCATGTATCCCAACTCCTATAAAATCAATATTAAATTATTAAAATAATAGAAAAATCTTTCTATATAATTATTTACCCCTTTTGTTTACAGTACGGTTTATGGCGCTGATTAAGGCAATAATTGAAGCGTTTATAATGTCATCATGGATTCCAACACCCCATGTAATATTACCATAGCTGTCTGATAATCCAATATAAGCACACGCCTTCGAATTTGAACCGGTACCTATAGCATGTTCCTCATAAGTATCTATGGTGTATTTACCCATAAGGATGCTGTCAAACGCATTATTAACGGCGTCAAGACGGCCGTTTCCGCTTCCGGTCAGCACTTCATTCTCTCCATCACGCGACACTGTTATATGTGCAACAATACCATTATCCTTCTGCTCAAAATGAGTTTCTATCATCTTCATAGACTTATCTATATTAATATATGTATCTTTGAATATATTAAAAATCTCATCAGGCTGGAGCTCTTTATGTAAATGGTCAGAAACACCCTTTACAATGTATCCGAAATCTTCACGCATCTTCTTTGGTATATTAAAACCAAACCTCTGCTCCATCAGATATCCGATACCGCCCTTACCCGACTGACTGTTTATACGAATCACATCGCCGTCATATTCACGTCCCAGGTCTTTAGGGTCAACAGGAAGATACGGAACAGTCCAGCAGTTTTCGCATTTTTCTTCTCTATATTTCATACCTTTGGCTATTGCGTCCTGATGTGAGCCCGAAAAAGCAGCAAAAACCAATTTTCCGCCATACGGTTGTCTCGGGTCAACATTCATTCCTGTTAATCTTTCATATGTCTCGACAACTTCAGGCATATTTGAAAAATCAAGCTTCGGGTCAACGCCATGGGTATACATGTTCAATGCTAATGTTACTATATCAACATTACCTGTTCTCTCGCCATTGCCGAAAATTGTTCCTTCAACACGGTCAGCTCCGGCAAGCAGTCCAAGCTCTGTATCAGCAACACCTGTTCCTCTGTCATTATGAGGATGCAGAGATAAAATCACATTTTCACGGCAATTCATATTATCGCTCATATATTCTATCTGGCTCGCATAAACATGCGGCAGAGACATTTGCACGGTAACCGGAAGATTAATAATAACCTTTTTTTCCGGTGTTGGCTGCCAAACGTCTATGACAGCATTGCAGACATCCAAAGCATACTCAGGCTCAGTTCCGGTAAAGCTCTCCGGGCTGTATTCAAACCTAAAATTACCTTCAGTCTCGTCAGCAAGCCTTTTAAGCAATTTTGCGCCGTCAACAGCAATCTGTTTAATTTCTTCTTTTGATTTTCTAAACACCTGTTCGCGCTGAGCCAAAGAAGTCGAATTATAAACATGAACAATTGCTTGTTTAGCTCCGTCCAAAGATTCAAAAGTCTTTTTTATTATATGTTCTCTCGCCTGAGTCAAAACCTGAATAGTAACGTCATCAGGAATGAGATTATCCTCAATCAATCTGCGAAGAAAGAGGTATTCTGTCTCAGAAGCGGCAGGAAATCCAACTTCAATCTCCTTAAAACCCAGCTTACATAGGAAAACAAAAAACTCCAATTTTTCTTCTAGGCTCATCGGCACCACCAAAGCCTGGTTTCCATCTCTTAGGTCTACGCTGCACCATATTGGCGCTTTTTCAATAGCGTCTTTTTCTACCCATTTTAATGATTTAACGGGCGGCATAAAATAGCCCTTCTTATACTTGTTAAAGTTTTTCATAATAACCTCCTCCTTTCAAAGATATTTACAATTACTGAAAATTATATTGAAAACTCTAACTTACCAAAAGGTTATGATTTTAGTAAGGAATTTATTATAGCACAATAACAAACCTTTTGCAATATAATTTTATACAATATTTTTCATTTATACACTTTTGTACAAAATGTTCTATGACCAAGTATTGCGCTATATTTATTTTTAAATATAAAAATTAATTAAACAAAATTATATTTCTAGTTTTATAAAATAAAATACATAACACCTTAATATTTTTTATACCTTAGATTGGTCTGAATAGCTTTATCATCTCAAAATTTTTGACTTAATAACAAGAATATGATATACTGCATGTAGTATTATATTTGATTTATGGTATGAGATAGATTTAGCTAGAATAAGGTCAGCTGATATTATCGCTATATTTAAAATTTCAAAAGCATGTAAAACAAAATACAAACTAGATAAAATCCCCGGACACCTACTACTAACAGGGTTCTTTGCACATCAGCTAAATATCCGCAAATTACGGCTTTATCTTCAAACTTAGCATAAAACGGACATTTTCTTGATGTTATTTTGCTTTAAAGCAAAATAATTCAGCTATGAGTTTTATCAATATTCTATAGTTGTAATCACTATGATAAACTGAATTAGACATGAAACAATAATTGCAGTTTCTTTTTAAACGCTGCATATAAAAGCTACACAAATATAAATCAACTTCCTAAATATATATTTGAAGAAACGATTTATTTCTTTTCATTATATAACTTTGGAAAGAAAAAGAAGCATGAAAAATGAACTATGCGATTATGACATTACATCAGAAGTAATGTCCAAATTAATTAAAAAAATATAAAAACACATTTAACGCAGCAAAGTGATATCAAGCATTTCAAATAAATTATATGTTTACATAAGTTTTTCACAACATGTTTTTTAGAATTACAACTTTACATATCATGTAAACAAACAGAGATTAAAAAGAAATGGAGTAATAGATTTTGAGAATAATTGGAATTGACCCCGGATATGCTATAGTCGGCTACGGAGTTATAGATTATATAGGCAACAAATTTAAGATAGTCGAATATGGCGCGATTACAACTGAATCGAATCAAAATATGAATGAGAGATTTAAATCTATACATGATGACCTCAACACGATAATAGAACGCACAAAACCCGAATTTTTAGCTATTGAGGAACTGTTTTTTAACAGCAACCAAAAGACAGCCATAAACGTCGCCCAAGCACGGGGAGTTCTTTTGTTATCAGCTCTTAATCATGGCATAAGCGTACACGAATATACACCGCTTCAAGTAAAACAAGCAGTGGTTGGATATGGCAGAGCCGAAAAAAAGCAAGTGCAATTATTGGTAAAATCAATTCTTGGACTGGAAAAAGTGCCGAAACCGGATGATACAGCAGACGCTTTAGCTATTGCAGTATGTCACGCCCATTCATATAATCCCAGAGTTCAAAATATACTAAATCAATCATAATAGCCGGGAACAAAAAATAAAATATTTCAAATTCATAGTTTGATTATTTTCTAAGATAAAACAATGCCGTTTATTACATAGACTTATCAATAAATTAACATATAAAAACATATATATTTAATTCTATAATTATTTCATAATTTATTTTTTATTAAAAATATAGTTAACTCAATTCATATATTTACATGGTAAATTCTTTATATGCTAAAATACTTTTTCATTAATCTTACATTGACAAATCAAACATAGATAATAAACTAAATCTTTATTACAACTCAAACAGAAGCAACATAATACAACAGTAATAAAAACATTGTATAATCCGTATTTATCTGTATAGAAAATACGTTGGTTAGCCAAATGTTAGTTAAAACTCATATTAATATAACTTTGTAAATAATAAACAACCCCCGAAAACTTATAGTTTTCGGGGGTTAATAAATTATAATCAATAAAATTATTTAATGATTTCAGTAACAACGCCTGAACCAACGGTTCTTCCGCCTTCACGGATAGCGAAACGAAGTCCTTCTTCAATAGCGATTGTTGTTGTAAGTTCAACAGACATTGTGATGTTATCACCAGGCATACACATTTCTACGCCGTCAGGAAGATTAACAACACCTGTAACGTCAGTTGTTCTGAAATAGAACTGAGGTCTGTAGTTTGTGAAGAATGGTGTATGACGACCGCCTTCATCCTTTGTCAGGACATAAACCTCACCCTTAAACTGTGTGTGCGGTGTGATTGTACCCGGCTTAGCAAGTACCTGACCTCTTTCGATTTCATCACGTGCAACACCACGGAGAAGAGCACCGATGTTATCTCCAGCTTCAGCATAATCAAGAAGCTTTCTGAACATTTCGATACCTGTAACAACAACCTTACGTGTCTCGTCTGAAAGACCAACGATTTCAACTTCATCATTAAGGTTAAGCTGACCTCTCTCAACACGGCCTGTAGCAACTGTACCACGGCCTGTGATAGAGAAGATATCCTCGATAGGCATCAAGAAAGGAAGATCGCTCTTTCTTTCAGGTGTTGGGATATAGCTGTCAACAGCGTCCATAAGCTCATGGATGCACTGATACTCAGGAGCATTTGGATCTGTAGATGTAGATTCAATAACCTTAAGAGCTGAGCCCTTGATTATCGGAATGTCGTCTCCCGGGAATTCATACTCTGAGAGAAGCTCTCTGATTTCCATCTCAACCAATTCAAGCAATTCTTCGTCGTCAACCTGGTCAACCTTATTCATAAATACGATGATATAAGGAACGCCAACCTGACGTGAAAGAAGGATATGCTCTCTTGTCTGAGGCATAGGACCATCAGCAGCAGATACAACCAGGATAGCGCCGTCCATCTGAGCAGCACCTGTGATCATGTTCTTAACATAGTCAGCATGCCCTGGGCAGTCAACGTGAGCGTAGTGACGGTTCTCTGTCTCATACTCAACGTGAGCTGTTGAAATTGTGATTCCTCTTTCTCTTTCTTCCGGAGCTTTATCGATCATATCGTAAGCTTCGTACTCTGCTTTTCCATCCATAGCCAATACCTTTGTAATAGCGGCTGTAAGAGTTGTCTTACCGTGGTCAACGTGACCAATCGTTCCAATATTAACATGAGGTTTGCTTCTTTCGTACTTTTCCTTTGCCATTTTACAATGACCTCCTTATGTTTAATAATTAAATTTTTAACTTTAACCAAATAATTCCGGCATTATGAAATTACTATCCCATTGTACTATTAAATTATAGAAATTTCAAGACTTTTTTGTTAAAATTTTTAAAATTTCAAATTCGTCACAAAAATGACATTTATCGTCAATAATCTCATACACAGTCAGTTAAATAACCGCATCCGGTTTTAATTAGTCCTCGCTTGATCTCTCTTTTATAATCTTTTCAGCAATACTCTTCGGCAGCTCTTCAAAATGACTCGGCTCCATTGAATACTGACCGCGGCCCTGTGTTCTGGAACGCAGCTCTGTCGCATATCCAAACATCTCGGATAGCGGCACGTTTGCAGTAATTTCCTGAGCACCGGTTCTTGCTTCCATACCCTGAATTTGTCCACGGCGTGAGTTAAGGTCACCCATAACATCTCCCATGTATTCTTCAGGAACATTAACAACAACCTTCATGATAGGCTCCATGATAACCGGATTACCTTTCTTACAGCCGTCTTTGAATGCCATAGAACCGGCAATCTTAAACGCCATTTCAGATGAATCGACTTCATGGTAAGAACCGTCTACCAAAGTACATTTTACGTCAACAACCGGGTAACCGGCGAGAACACCTGTCTGCATTGCGCCTTGAATACCTGCGTCAACAGCAGGAATATATTCCTTAGGAATAGCACCGCCGACAATCTTATTCTCAAATACATAACCTTCTCCAGCCGGAAGAGGTTCCATATCCATAACAACATGTCCGTACTGACCTTTACCACCCGACTGACGAGCATATTTATGGTCAACATGTATCTTGTTTCTTATAGTCTCACGGTAAGATACCTGAGGATTACCTACATCAGCTTCTACCTTAAACTCACGCAGAAGTCTGTCAACGATAATCTCAAGATGAAGCTCACCCATACCGGCAATAATTGTCTGACCTGTCTCGTCATCAGTATAAGTTCTGAATGTCGGATCTTCTTCAGCCAATTTTGCAAGGGCAATACCCATCTTTTCCTGTCCGGCCTTTGTCTTAGGCTCTATCGCAACACGGATAACCGGTTCCGGGAATTCCATAGACTCAAGGATAACCGGAGCACTCTCATCACAAAGTGTGTCACCTGTTGTAGTATTCTTTAGACCAACAGCAGCAGCAATATCACCTGCATAAACAGTGTCAATATCTTCTCTGTGGTTAGCGTGCATTTGAAGAATACGTCCTATTCTCTCTTTGTTTCCTTTAACAGAGTTATAAACATGGGAACCACTGTTAAGTGTTCCTGAATAAACTCTAAAGAAGCACAGCTTACCAACAAACGGGTCTGTCATAATCTTAAACGCCAAAGCAGCAAACGGCTCATCGTCTGATGAATGTCTAACAGCTTCTTCCTCTGTTCTCGGCACAACACCCTTAATAGGCGGTACGTCAAGAGGTGACGGCATAAAGTCTATAACAGCGTCAAGCATATTCTGAACGCCCTTGTTTCTGTATGAAGAACCACACAGAACAGGTACCATTTCGTTTGCTATAGTAGCTTTACGGATAGCCTTCTTGATTTCGTCGATACTAAGGTCGCCCTCCTCAAGATACTTATCCATCAGCTCTTCATCTGTCTCAGCAACAGCCTCCAGCATTGCTTCTCTGTATTCAGCAGCTTTATCAGCCATATCAGCTGGAATCTCTTCTATTCTTTCATCCTGTCCCAGTTCATCATAATAAATGAAAGCCTTCATTTGAATCAAGTCAATAAGACCTTTGAACTCGTCCTCAGCTCCGATGGGAAGCTGAATAGGAACAGCATTACATTTCAGACGGTCTTTCATCATGGAAACAACATTATAAAAATCAGCGCCCATGATATCCATCTTATTAACATATACCATTCTTGGAACCTGATACTTATCAGCCTGTCTCCAAACGGTTTCTGACTGAGGCTCAACGCCGCCCTTAGCACAAAGAACAGTAACACTTCCATCAAGTACACGCAGAGAACGCTCAACCTCAACTGTGAAATCAACGTGTCCAGGTGTATCAATTATGTTAATTCTGTGGTCTTTCCACTGTGCTGTAGTAGCAGCAGAAGTAATGGTAATACCACGTTCCTGCTCCTGCTCCATCCAGTCCATGGTAGCAGCACCTTCATGGGTTTCACCAATCTTGTGCACACGTCCAGTATAGAACAAAATACGTTCTGTGGTGGTAGTCTTACCGGCATCAATATGAGCCATGATACCTATATTTCTGGTTTTCTCTAATGAAAACGCTCTACCCATAATTTTCTCCTTCCCGACTAATGTCGTATTACACGCAGGCAAATCCTGCAGCATATCAAGTATTACACACCGGCAGCGCCGCCGGCAAAACAATTTCCATTATATAGTTTCCTATATTATCATTTTTATTTACAAGAAAATTTGCTCAGATTTGTCTTTGCAGGAAGCCGACGCGTACATTCGGTACGCTATGGTTCCGAAAAGACTAAGATGAGTGAATTTTTAAAGTAAAAATTACCAACGGAAATTAGCGAATGCCTTATTCGCTTCTGCCATTCTGTGTGTATCTTCTTTCTTCTTATATGCACCACCGGTGCTGTTTGTAGCGTCAATCAACTCATTTGCAAGTCTTTCAGCCATTGTTCTTTCAGAACGCTGTCTTGAGAACTGAGTAATCCATCTAAGTCCGAGAGTTTGACGTCTTTCCGGTCTAACCTCAATCGGAACCTGATAGTTAGCACCGCCGACACGGCGAGCCTTAACCTCCAGAACCGGCATTACGCTGTTCATTGCTTCTTCAAATACTTCAACAGGATCCTTTCCTGTCTTTTCCTTTATGATATCAAATGCATCATAAACTATTCTCTGAGCAACACCTTTTTTTCCGTCGAGCATGATGTTATTTACGAGACGTGTAACAGTCTTGCTGTTATACATAGGATCAGGCAATACATCACGACGAGCTATATGACCTCTTCTTGGCACTTTCTTCCCCTCCTTCGCTAGGTTTATTCACCATAAGGTACTCAATGTTTTTTAACACTGTCGCGCACATAGGTCATATATAATCAAATTTTATATATAAACATATGCACACATTTTTCAATTAGCGAGACTATTTAGGTCTCTTTGCACCATACTTAGACCTTGACTGTCTACGTGCGTCCACACCTGATGTATCAAGAGTACCGCGGATAATGTGGTAACGTACACCAGGAAGGTCCTTTATACGTCCTCCGCGAATCATAACAACACTATGCTCCTGCAAATTGTGTCCGATACCCGGAATATAAGCAGAAACTTCGATTCCGTTTGTGAGACGTACTCTGGCAACCTTACGCAGGGCTGAGTTAGGCTTTTTAGGAGTCATAGTTCTAACAGAAGTACATACTCCTCTCTTCTGAGGAGAAGCCTGGTCTGTAGGACGCTTTTTGATTGTATTAACACCTTTCAATAGCGCCGGAGCTGTTGACTTCTTTTCTATTGTAGCTCTGCCCTTTCTAACTAATTGGTTAAACGTTGGCAATATGTTCACCTCCATACATAATATAATAAATTTATAAAAACGCCTAAGGCGGTTTTAACTTTTTAATGTTGCGGCAGCAGCTGTAAAAACATCAATACCGCAGGCTCTTCCGAGCTCTTTTCGTGTTTCGACAATAATAGGTTCTATACCGTTTTCACGACACATTTTAAATATTGATTGTGTCACAGAGGTATCAGCGTCATCTGCAACATAAACCATGTCAGCACGTCCGCTTTTCAAAGCATTTTTCACTTGCTTGACACCAATAACCTTATTTCTATGTTTCAAATTTTCCATAACAAACCTCAAAAATAAATGTAAACGGTAAATATATCCTATTACACCATTCATTACACGAACCATTCTATTATAACACATAAGAGCGGTTTGTCAAGCACTTTTTTATCTACTTTTTTATAAAAAATTAAAGGTAAAGTAAATAAGAATATATAACTGAAACAAGTGCAGAATTGAAATTTCAACAAAAAACTAGACAGAAAAATTAAGGTCATATAAATTATATAAAAAACGCAGTCTATCAAACATAGGATAGTTTTTCTGCTTTTATTATACTCACCTTAATTTTTTATACACTTTATTATAACCTTTTCAGCAGTTTAATCAACATTATACTACATTATAAAAACCAAATACTTGTAGCCTTATATGTTTTATATAATTTTTAACAATAAATAATGTTTATTTCTTAATTAATTAAACTAAGTCATATTAATGTTTTCTTTCTCTTGTTTTTTTGCATAAGATAGTGTATAATAAAATGTAATTTTAATAATTGTCAAAAAATTATTTAGGAGATATGATAACATTTATATGAAAAAATTCGTAAGTATGTTTCTTATATTTTATATAATATTTCTTTCTGTCTCACCTGTTTTTGCTTATGAGCCGAAGCAGGTTATTCGTGTTGCTAAATTTAACAGCGGAAACTATTTTATTTCTGAAGATGACGGAACCGTTAAAAGTTATGACAAAGAATATCTGGACAAAATTTCTGAATATACCGGAATGCAATATGAATTTGTTGATTGCGGAACATGGCAAAATGCTGTTAAAATGTTGCAGAATCATCAAATTGATTTAGTGGGCACAATGCAAACCAGTGATGAAAGACTGCAAAATTATGACTTCTGCAAATACGAATACGGCGTTACATACGCTTCGCTTGCCTGTCTGCCTGATAAAGATTATACCTTCCAGGATTACACTTCATTTTCAGACGCCAGTATCGGCTGTACTATAGACTATGTCCGCAAAAGCGAGCTTTATAATTGGATGTCTGAACATAACATAACCGGTTCTTTAACTTTTTATGATACCGAACCTCAGCTTGTCAACGCTTTGCAAAATGGAGAAATAGACATTATGGCGGCAAGCGTTCACACTATCCTTCCTGAATGGAACATCTTAGATAAGTATTGTTTCTCTCCATTTTATTTCACCACCTGGAAAGGCAACTCAGCTCTCACCGAAATGATTGATAATGCTATTTTAAAAATAAAACTTTATGAATCTGAATTTGAAGATTCCCTGATTGAGTATTACTTTCCTTATATATCTGTTGACCCTTTAACTTCCGAAGAAAAAGATTATATAAACAATTCAAACGGCATAGAACTCTTTTTCGATCCGGAAGCCGCTCCCATAACTTTCGTAGATAAAAAAAGCGGAAATATGAAAGGCGTAATTATTGACAACTGTGAACTCATTTCACACTCTACCGGGCTCAAAATACAATATAAATCTTTAGTTGACAGAGCTTTAATTGACGATTCAAAAAATCAATATGCTTTTATAAGCATAGTTAATAATTATACATCAGAATATACTAAAGAGAGTGATAACGAAAAAATCACCAAACCAATTTTTGAATTCCCATTCTATTTATACTGTAACTGGGGATTTGATTACAATATCAATTCTTCATATACGGTAGCTATGACTTCCGGCAGACCGGCAATCAGGGACTATCTTGAACACACTAATCCAAATTATAATATTATAGAATGCAATACTATAAAAGAGTGTTTTGACCTTTTAAAAGAAGGAAAGGTTAATCTCGTTTTTTCAAGCCTATATACCGCAAATAATATACTAATCAAAGAAAACCGCACCGATGTAAATTTTATTCCTACAACTGAAACTAATATAGGAATCGCTATAAAATTTACCGGAAGCGATTCTGAAATACTTAAATCTATCTTTAATAAAGAAATAAGCACTATTAAAAGCGAGGATCAGACGCAAGCCCTTTTAAACTACACAACAAATATGGCTCCGGAAGCAAGCTTAAGTTATTTTATACAAACAAATACAGGAGTTTTTATTTTCATTTTACTTCTTATATTCTTAGTTCTTTTATTTGCCTGCATATGGTTAATCAGGTACTACGCCATCTCAAAACAAAAAGCAGCTTTATCATCCATAAACGATGAGCTAAGAAAAGCAAATGCTGCAAAAACTGATTTTCTTTCCAGGATGAGTCATGACATAAGAACTCCAATGAACGCAATTATAGGTATGACCAACCTTGCAAAAAAAAGCGCCAATGTATCGGAAGAAACTTTAGATTATTTGGAAAAAATAAATTCATCAAGCAATTTTCTTCTAGGTTTGATTAATGACATACTCGATATGTCAAAGATAGAGAGCGGCAGTCTCAACTTTAATCCTTCGGTATATTTTTATAATGATTTTTTAAGTAACATAAGCGCCATGTTTACTCCTTTGTGCAACAATAAAAATGTGACGTTTATTATTGAAAGAGGATTAACTGAAAACACAGCGCTGTTCGTTGATAAGGTTCGTTTTAATCAAATATTTTTCAACATATTAAGCAACGCTATAAAATACACCCCAAACGGCGGAGAAGTTAAATATGAAATGAAAAATATCTTAGTTAATAATAAAAATTTATCTGCTGATTATATAATTTCCGATAACGGTATTGGGATGAGTGAAGAATTCCAAAAAGAAATGTTTAATCCGTTTGCCAGGGAACATGATGATACTAACACCACAGAAGGAACCGGTCTCGGTTTAGCCATTACAAAAAATATTCTTGATCTCATGGGCGGGAATATTAATGTAAGCAGTAAAGAAGGAAAGGGTACAACAGTAATTATTCATCTTGAAATTCCATTGGCTGCAAAAGAGCAGATTGTTACTAATAAAATAGCTGATAATTTAATAGGTGATTTAAATGGAAAAAAGGTGCTTTTGGTGGAAGACCATCCCTTAAACACCGAAATAGCAGAAAAAATTTTGGAAAATAAGGGAGTCACAGTAGTAAGCGCCAAGAACGGCCTTGACGGTTTAAATAAGTTTAGATCATCAGACCAATATGAATTTGACGCAATTCTTATGGACATAAGAATGCCGGTAATGGACGGACTTGAGACTACAAAAAAAATAAGAAAACTTAACCGCCCTGACGCTAAAAATATACCTATAATCGCCATGTCCGCAAACGCTTATCAGGAGGATATCGAAAAATCTTTATCAGCAGGTATAAACGAGCATCTTGCAAAACCTATTAATCCGGAACTTCTGTATGCAACTTTAGAAAAATTTATTGGAAAGAATAAATAAAAATTATGCACAGCTTAAGTATATCTAAGCTGTGCATTTTTTATATTTTATTTAGTTTTTTATATGTTTATCAGGTTAATATTTCAAGCTTCAAAAATTACATAATAATAAAGTTTTAATTATTTTTATATATAGCGTAAGAAGTATTTACAATTGAATTAAATTGCTGTAGAAGAGCAGACAATTTACAATAAATCAGACAAAAATGTTAAGGTTATATATCAAAAAATAAATATTAAAACTATATAAAAATGTGGTTTTGCAGGCATTGGAGGCGTAACCGCACTTGTAATGCGGAATCACACCGACCCAATTTCACTATAAACACCTTTAATTTTTCTGTACAATTTATTGTAGTTTACCAAGAGGTGAGTTTTACAGAACTTCCTTTGTTTCACATACTGTGATTACAAAAACTTTAAACATAATTCATTATCTCAAATATTATTCAGTCCAAAAAATTATATTTATGAAAAGAATTTTAATATGATATATCAAGACATTTAACCAGAGCTTACTTTTTATTTACTATACTCATATATTACCATTATATTTATCCGCTTATAAGCTGCACTGTCAGACTTACAGGCAGAAAAATACTTCAATTTAATGTTATTTATCTGATATTCTCTAACGTATTTAATCATATTTATAAAATCAAACTTTTGTTGACAAAAAACAAGCGTATTACTGCCGCCAGCAATACGCTTATTATGATTGAATTTATTTTTTAATGAAATAATTACTTATTATTTACTGCTGCATGAGCTGCTGCAAGTCTTGCTATTGGAACACGGAACGGTGAACATGATACATAGTTCAGACCAACTCTATGACAGAAATCAATAGTAGAAGGATCACCGCCATGTTCTCCGCATATACCTAATTTAATCTCAGGACGAGCTTCTCTGCCCGCCTCAGCCGCCATGCGAACCAGCTTACCAACACCTATTTGGTCGAGCTTAGCAAACGGATCGGATTCAAATATCTTCTTTTCATAATAGTCATTAAGGAATGCACCTGCGTCATCACGCGAGAATCCGAAAGTCATCTGCGTCAAGTCATTGGTTCCAAACGAGAAGAACTCAGCTTCTTTTGCAATTTCTCCAGCTGTCAAAGCTGCACGGGGAACTTCTATCATGGTTCCAACCTCAAAATCAAAGTCCATATTATTTTCTTCAAGAACCTTCTTTGCAGTTTCAACAACAAAACTCTTTACATATTTAAGTTCCTTAACTTCTCCAACCAACGGTATCATAATTTCAGGAACAACGTTTAATCCGTCTTTGTTGCAGGCTACAGCGGCTTCCATTATGGCACGTGCCTGCATCTCAGCGATTTCAGGATATGTTACAGCCAAACGGCATCCTCTGTGACCCAGCATTGGGTTGAATTCTTTAAGGCCTTCAACAGTTGCCTTAAGGTCAGCAAATTCAAGTCCCATTTCCTTTGCCAAATCCTTTATTTCTTCATCTGTATGCGGAACAAACTCATGAAGCGGCGGGTCAAGCAGACGAACCGTCACAGGTCTGTCACCCATTACTCTGTACAGCTCTTCAAAATCTCCGCGCTGCATAGGTAAAAGTTTATCAAGAGCTGCCTTTCTTTGCTCAACAGTCTTTGACACTATCATTTCACGTATAGCGGCAATTCTGTCTTCAGCAAAGAACATATGTTCAGTACGGCAAAGGCCTATACCCTGAGCTCCGAACTCAACCGCATGTTTAGCGTCACGCGGAGTGTCAGCGTTTGTATAAACTTTAAGAGTTCTGATTTCATCAGCCCAACCCATAAACGTTTCAAAATCACCTGCCAGCTTTGCTTCCTCTGTAGGGATTTGTCCAAGATAAACGTTACCCGTTGAGCCGTCAAGAGAAATATAGTCTCCTTCTGAAACTTTCGTATCATTCACATAGAAACAGCTGTTATCATAATCAACTTTAACATCACCGCAGCCGGCTACACAGCATGTACCCATTCCGCGGGCAACAACAGCAGCGTGACTTGTCATGCCGCCTCTTGAGGTCAAAATACCTTCAGCAGCGTCCATACCCTCAATATCCTCAGGCGACGTTTCCAAACGTACAAGAACAACCTTTTCGCCTCTTTGGACCGCTTCAACACAATCTTCAGCAGTAAAATAAACCTTACCGCAAGCAGCACCTGGTGACGCTGCAAGACCTTTTACAAACACATCAGCTTTTTTAAGTTCATCTTGAACAAATGTTGGATGAAGCAGAGAATCAAGCTGCTTTGGCTCAACCTTTAGAATAGCTTCCTCTTTGGTAAGCATACCCTCGTTAACCAAATCAACAGCTATTTTTATTGCAGAAGCCGCAGTTCTTTTACCATTACGGGTTTGAAGCATATAGAGCTTTCCTTCTTCAATTGTATACTCCATATCCTGCATGTCTCTGTAATGATTCTCCAATTTTGTTGCAATCTCTGTAAACTCTTTATATACCTCAGGCATATCGTTTTCAAGCTGAGCAATTGGGTTAGGTGTTCTTACACCTGCAACAACGTCCTCTCCCTGAGCGTTTATGAGATACTCTCCATACAGTTTTTTCTCTCCGGTGGATGGATTACGCGTAAACGCAACACCTGTACCGGAAGTCTCGCCCATGTTACCGAATACCATAGCCTGAACATTAACAGCAGTACCCCATGAATAAGGAATATCATTCATTCTTCTGTAAACATTAGCTCTCGGGTTATCCCATGAACGGAACACAGCTTTTATAGACTCTATCATCTGAACTTTTGGGTCCTGAGGGAAGTCTTCACCTTTTTCCGACTTATAGAACGCCTTGAACTTCTCAACCATTTCCTTGAGGTCTTCAGTTGAAAACTCGGTATCAAATGTGATACCTCTCTCCTCTTTCATCTCATCAATAATTTCTTCAAAACGTTTCTTTGAGAGTTCCATAACAACATCTGAGAACATCTGTATAAAACGGCGGTAACTGTCATAAGCGAATCTCTCATTGTTTGTCTTCTTAGCAAGACCCTGAACAGCTATATCGTTTAATCCTAAATTTAATATTGTATCCATCATACCGGGCATTGACGCGCGCGCACCGCTTCTAACAGATACCAGGAATGGATTTTCTAAATCTCCAAACTTTTTTCCGACGATTTTTTCTGTCTCGGCCAAAGCCGCATATATTTGATCTAAAATCTCATCAGATATTTTCTGTCCATCCTCGTAGTATTTTGTACACGCCTCTGTTGAAACTGTGAATCCCTGCGGAACCGGAAATCCCATTCTTGTCATTTCCGCCAAGTTAGCACCTTTGCCTCCGAGAATGTTTCTCATTGACGCGTCGCCTTCGCTGAAAAGGTATACATATTTTTTAGACATTTGTATTTTCTCCTTAAATTTAAGTTTTTTCTAACGTTATATTTTCACTAATTAAATTTTATTATCAAACTATCATTTTATCAGCTTTAAAACATATATATTATTTCCTCAGCTTATCAAAAAACTTTACCAAAGCTGATTTGCATTCTTCTTCCATTATACCGCAATAACATTCAGGCAATTTCAAACCCGGAACAAAATTCGACGCCATATAACCGTTTTCGATATCATAGGCACCAAAAAACACGCGTCTTATTCTTGACTGAACGACAGCACCGGAACACATAATGCAAGGCTCCAGCGTAACATACATATCGCAGTCGTCAAGCCGCCAGTTATTAAGATAACGGCAAGCACTGTTAATAGCTGAAATCTCCGCATGACACAAAGCGTTCATGTACTTTTCCCTGGTGTTGTGGGCTTTTGCTATCACCACACCATTTTTTACAATCACAGCCCCTACCGGAATATCGCCCGAGGCTTCCGCCAAAGCAGCCTCATTGAGGGCAAGACGCATATATTCGTTTTCCAAACTAACCTCCGCGGCATATTTATACGCCAATATTAAAAATGACAGACACACCACAACCCGATAAAACCGCATACCCCGGAGGCTAATGAATACATCAGCCCCAAAATACGGTATCGGAAAACCTATTACAAATTAAAATTAAACAGTAAACGGCTTTATTTCATCAATAAATGAATCACAATCATCAGTCATAACCTCAACATCAATCGGCTTAGACAAATCAAGACTGAATATACCCATTATTGACTTAGCGTCAACAACGTATCTGCCTGAGATTAAGTCAACATCAAAATCATACTTTGAAACAATGTTTACAAAACTTTTTACATCGTTGATTGAAGCTAATGATACAGTAACCTTTTTCATTTCTCTCTACCTCCAATAAAATTGTTTTAACTTAATTTATTTTTATCCATTAAATTATATAATTTTATCTTGCATTAGTCAATCAAAAATACTATAATTATTGTATAATTTTCTTTAAAGATTTTTATGCAACATTTCCAGTATTTTCAAACAATGTGGCTAAAAATCTGTAAGACTTTCATTTTTCGAGAGGAAGTGACAAAAATTACAGTAAAATTCATTACACTAGGCTGTAAAACAAACATATACGAGAGCGAATCAATGGCTGAGCTGTTCAGAGAATCAGGATATGAAATAATAACCGATGACAACGCTCCTGCTGACGTCTGTGTTATAAATACCTGTACAGTTACAGGCATGGGCGCCAGAAAATCAAGACAGCAGATACGCAGAGCAAAACGCCAAAACCCGAACGCCTTAATAGCTGTGACAGGGTGTTTTTCACAAACATCACCCGAAGAGGTCAGAGAACTTGGCGCTGATATAATAATCGGCAACAAAGGACGCTCAAAAATCGTTGAATTAGTTAAGGCTGCAGAACAAGGCAAAAAGGCAGATATTGTAGATAATATTCTAACCGAACATGAATATGAAGAACTTCCGGTCACTCATACTCAAAGCAGAGTCCGCGCCAATATCAAGATAGAGGATGGCTGCAATAACTTCTGTACTTACTGCATTATTCCATATGCTAGGGGGCCGGTGCGTTCCCGTAATATAGAAAAAATTGTCAGCGAAGCTGAGACCCTGGCTGAAAATGGGTATAAAGAAGTGGTATTGACCGGTATACATATCGGCTCATACGGCAAAGATTTAAACAATGGACTTAAACTTATAGATGTGATAGAATCTGTTAATAATGTAAAAGGCATAGAAAGAATACGTCTAGGTTCTATTGAGCCTGTAATTATTACACAGGATTTTGTCAGCCGTGCAAAGAACCTAACAAAACTCTGCCCTCAGTTTCATCTGTCCCTTCAAAGCGGTTCAAATGCAACTCTCAAACGTATGAACAGGCATTATACATCAGAAGAATTCAAAAAAGCTGTTGAACTTTTGAGAGAAAATATTCCTGACACATCAATAACCACTGATTTAATGGTAGGATTTTCGGGAGAAACGCAAGATGAGTTTCTTGAATCTTATGAGTTCTGCAAATCCATTGGGTTTATGCAGATGCACATTTTTAAGTATTCTATCAGAGAGGGCACTGCCGCTGAAAAACTGCCTGACAGAATACGCGGCGAGATAAAAGAGGATCGCAGCCGGCAAATGATTGAACTGGCAGAGAATATGAAAGAAAAATTTTACAGAAAATATGAGGGAAAGATTGTTTCCATACTGGCAGAGCAGGAAAAAGAAGCCGGTATATATCATGGAACTACCCCGAATCACATGGACGTGTTATTTAATTGTCCTTCCCACAACATAGCTGGAGAGACGATAAAAGTAAAACTCACAGAATATAAAAACGGGTTTATGCATGGAGAATTACTATAAAGAAAGGATGCGTACTGAAGCCACGGCCTCAAGTACCTGGTAAAAACTATGAAAGACGGATTTATAAAAGTTGCCGCAGCCACACCGCGAATAAAAGTCGGAGATACAAACTTTAATGCTAAACAAATTATTGAAAATGTCAAAGAAGCCGCAAGTCACGGAGCAAAACTGATAACTTTCCCGGAACTATGCGTTACCGCATACACATGCGGCGACTTATTTATGCAGGACGCTTTGATTAAAAATGCTCTAAAATCTGTTTTTGAAATTGCTGACGCAACAGTAAATCTAGATATACTGATTGCCGTAGGACTTCCCCTAGCAATAGAAAGCAAACTTTATAATGCCGCGGCTATAATAAAAGACGGTGATATTCTCGGTTTTGTTACCAAAAGTCATCTTCCTAATTACTCAGAGTTTTATGAAGCACGGCACTTTAATACTTTAGATAGCAATACGACAGTCAGAATTGGATGCAAGGATTATTTTGCGGGTCCTAAATTGATATTCTGTGCGGAGTATCCCTCAGATTTTAAAGTAGGAGTTGAAATCTGTGAAGATTTGTGGGTAACAAATCCGCCTTCAGGTTACCTTTCTGAAAACGGGGCTTCTATAATTTTAAACCTCTCAGCCAGCGACGAGGTTATCTCAAAAGCTGAATACAGGAGAAAACTGGTTACTTCTCAATCCGCCAGAGCGCTTTGCGGCTATGTATACGCGGACGCCGGAGACGGAGAATCGACAACTGATTTGGTCTTTTCCGGACATAATTTAATTGCCGAAAACGGTTCGTTGCTTACTGAATCTACACTGTTTAATAATGGAATCATATACTCAGATATAGACATAAACCGAATAATGCTGGAAAGGCGAAAAATGACCACCTATACTGAGAAATTCGACAATGAGTATCAAAAAATTTACTTTTCTACAGCAGTAAACGACGCTGAACTTGAGCGGCGTTTTGACCCTCACCCGTTTGTTCCCAAAAATACTGCGGACCTAAATGAACGCTGTGAACTTATTTTCACAATGCAGGCTGAAGGTCTCAGAAAAAGACTTCAGCATATCGGCTGCAACACTGTTACAATAGGAATTTCGGGGGGGCTTGACAGCACCTTAGCGCTTTTGGTTGCCGCCAAAGCTTTTGAAATGCTCAGAATATCACTTCGCGGAATAAAAGCCGTAACTATGCCATGCTTTGGAACTACAGACAGGACTTACAACAACGCCAAAAGGTTGATTGAATATATCGGCGCTGAACTTGTGGAGATTCCAATAAACGAACCTGTCACTCAGCACTTAAAAGACATAGGCGCAGACATCAATAACCATAATACAACATATGAAAATGCACAGGCTCGTGAGAGAACACAGGTTTTGATGGATTATTCCAACGAAACCGGCGGTATAGTCGTCGGCACAGGAGACCTCAGCGAGCTTGCATTAGGGTGGGCAACTTATAACGGAGACCACATGTCAATGTATGGAGTTAACGCCTCTATACCTAAAACATTGGTTAAATATCTTGTTAAGCATGTTGCTGATATAAGCGACCATAAACTTAAATTCACTTTGTATGATATATTAGAAACTCCGGTAAGCCCTGAGCTTCTTCCGTCTGAGGACGGCAATATATCACAGCAGACAGAAAGTTTGGTAGGCCCCTATGAACTGCACGACTTTTTCCTATTCTACTTTCTGCGCTTTGGTTTTACCAAATCCAAAATATACAGAATGGCTAAAGCCGCCTTTGACGGAACATATTCAGATAATATAATAAAAAAATGGCTTGATGTGTTCTATAAGCGTTTTTATCAAAACCAATTTAAACGCTCATGTCTGCCTGACGGCCCCAAAGTTGGAACCGTATCTCTGTCTCCCAGAGGTGACTGGAGAATGCCAAGCGACAGTGAAATAATATTTTAAACCGGAGAATAAAAATGAATATAAAAAATACAAGTAATAAGATTATCTCATTAATTACCGCCTTATTGCTGCTATTTTCATTATCAATACCCATATTGTCATATGCGGAAACAAGTAATATTTCCGTCTATATTGACAACAAACGCGTCTCCTTTCAGGCAAACCCGTATATGGAAAACGACAGGGTAATGGTTCCTATGCGTAAAATTTTTGAGGAACTCGGAGCGGCTGTCACATGGGACGATGACACGCAAAGCGTAAGTGCGGTAAAAGGTCAAACCACGGCTATATTGGCAATCGGCTTAAATATAATGTATATAAACGGTGAACCAACAACTCTTGATAATCCTCCTGTTCTCATATATGATACAACATATGTGCCGCTCCGGGCAGTTTCAGAATCATTGGGCTGTATTGTGGAATGGGAAAACGATAAAAATAGAGTAAACATTACTTCAGCGCCTTTAGATAATTCGGCAACGGTATTTTATCAAACCTATACAACAGTCCCTGATTTTGGAGCTTGTGTTGGTATCAGTCCAGTCTCGGTTTTGGAAAACGGAACCATATACAATTATTCAAAAACCGGGCTGGAGACAGGAGCTCAGGAAAAATACCGGTTAGTTATGACATCAAACGGATTTACTGTCTTAGAAAAAGAGAACTACTATATATATACCAAAGACAGCCTAACTGTTCTAGCCGGTTACATGGGAGATATATTCAGAATAGTTATACTTCCCCTCTAAATACTTTTATGAATATTTAGTTAACTATTAGATTGCTTTATTGACAAGCCCACAATATATGGTATAATTAGCATAGTATTTTTTGTCGAATAATGAACTCGAATTTTTATTTGATACTTGAATATATTTGAATAAGATATTTTCTGACCATAAAATATAAAACTCAAACATTACGAGGGGAATCTCAATGACAAGAAGATTTAAAGTTGTTGCTATTATAATTACTATAATAACTTTGTCCGTATCCACTTACTGCGGAGTTTTGGCGTCACAAAAACTTTCGGGCTTGTCGCTCGGAACAATTAGAAACTATTCATCTTTGGACGCGCTTGACGGAAATGTGGGTATGGTAAACGTTCTGCTTATAGGCGTAGACGACGGCGGTTACAGGAGCGATACTATAATGCTTGCCTCCCTTGACGGATACTCAAACCGAGTGAGCATATTATCAATCCCCCGTGACACAATGGTTACAATAAACGGCACTACGCAAAAAATAAACGCTACTATGGGTATAGTTCCGACCACGCCTACTGCAAGCCCTTCACCCAAACCGGAAAAGAGCAGCGAGCCTACTCCGGAACCTACCCCTAAGCTTTCACAGGCTGAGCTTGACGCTCTTCCTTCAAAACTCAGCACAACAGAAGGTCACGAAGACCTACTGATAAACAAAGTAAAAAGTATAACAGGTCTGCCTGTTCACTATTTTGTAACAGTTGACTTTGACGGATTTATGGATGTTATCGAAGCCGTTGACGGAGTTGAATTCAACGTTCCTTATGACATGGATTATGACGACCCGGTGCAGGGGCTCCATATTCATCTTGAAGCAGGACAGCAGCATCTTACAGGACAGCTAGCTCACGATTTTGTCCGTTTCCGCCACAATAATGACGGTTCCGCTCCCGGTGAGTATGTAATGGGTGACGAGGGCAGAATGTATTGGCAGCAGCAGTTCTTAAAAGAACTTATAAAGCAAAAACTTAACGCACAGTATTTATCGAAAATTGATGATGTTTATGCAGTCTTCCAAAACAACGTCAGAACCAATCTGACTATGACAGAAATTATGAGAAACCTTAACGCTCTGATGAACATCAATCTTGACGACATCACTTCATACCAGCTGCCCGGGGACTATGAATACACAAACAATCTTTGGTACTATGTACACAGCGAAAGAAAAACCGAAGAATTGGTAAATAATGTGTTCAGACCTCAAAGCCGTGAGGAATGGGAATCTTATCTCGAAAAACAGGCCGCCGAGTCTTCTCCTGAACCAGACAGCAGCAGTTCGCCCTCATCAGACGATAAGTCCGAATAACAAATATAAATTTAATATGGGATGTTGGATAGGTAAAAATCTCAACATCCCATTGTTTTATTTGCGGTAAAAGATTTATTTTAATCAAACCGGAACTAAGATGACGTTAAATCAGTCTAAATAAGAACAATAGAAATACTAAATATTTTATAAGGAGGAATTAAAATGAAAAGCATATCTAAACTAATCTGTCTTTTTTTAACTATGTCAATATTTATTACTATGTCCGGCTATGCGGCACAAAATCACACAGCATACATAAACGAAAATGGTGAGGTTATAGAGACCGGAATAGATATTATTGTTGACGGCGCAGCTCTGGACTTCAGCGGCGTTCACGAGCCTGTGATTATAGACGGACGAACCCTTATACCAATGCGCAAGCTGTTTGAAACACTGAACGCTGAAGTCTCATGGGATGAAAACGAGCAGTCAATTACAGCGTCATCAAACGGCACCACAGTAAAATTGTTTATAGATAATTCTGTTATGTATGTTAACGGAGTATCTACTGTCCTGGACACAGCGCCGAGACTGATGAAATACAATGATAATTTTGACACAACAATGGTTCCTGTAAGGGCAGTATCAGAAAGTTTTTCATGCGATGTCAACTGGGATGAAGAAAATTATTCAGTCATAATCACTACTATACCCACAGAAACCACTGCACCGCAAACCAAGCCGCCAATCGCAACCGGCGCGCCAAATATCTCTGATAAAATCCAAACTCAAAACCGAGTTGACGTTTACGGAGAGAATATTGCATTCATAAAAGATGACGGAAGCGTTTGGGTTAGCAGTAATGGAGAAACACCTGTTAAAATATCAGGAATTGAGAATGCTGCAGCCGTAGAATTGGGCAGAAATTTTGGTTATGCCCTGCTTCAAAACGGAACTGTCTATTCATGGGGAACATCAAACGACTACGGACAGCTTGGAAGAAATGATTCCATGCTTGATAATACGCCCGGTTTAATAGACGGACTGAAAGATATTATAAAAATAGGCTCCGGCACATATTTCGGAATAGCGCTCAGCAGTGACGGAACATTATACACTTGGGGCAGAAACGATAAAGGACAGCTTGGAAACGGAACTACAACGGATTCTACAGTTCCTGTTTCCGTTTCAGAGACAAAATTTAAGGATGCAGCTGCCGGTTCAGGCCATGTGGCGGCAGTCAGCACAAACGGTACAGTATATACATGGGGGGAGAACGGCGAAGGGCAGTTAGGACGCGGCAGTGAATCCAGCAAATATTTAACCTCTCCGGGATATATTAAAACTATGTACGACATAGAATCGGTCTATGCGGGACCTAACTCGTCTGCGGCAATACGAAATGACAAGAGCATATATATGTGGGGAACGACATATTTGGGTCAGCTGGGGAAAGATGAAAAACCAATTATATTAGATAACAACGAGGAAAATTTGGCAATTACTGACAGTGATGGATATTATAAGTATGACAAGCCGCGCAGAATGCGCTATTGTTATTGGGACATTGACGAAAGGGATTATAAAGGCGGAATAATAACGACTGCCGAAACAGTATCATGCGGAGAATATCAGACGGCCGCTTTATGCGGAGGCAAATTGTATATGTGGGGAGACAGTCCAAAGCTCAGTCCGAAGCTTGATTCACAGTTTGAGCATTTCTGTGCTCAGGAATATACAAGTCTTTCAGGAATTATTGGAATATACGCCGGAGACCAAAAGACTATGTACGCTTTAGACAATAACGGAACGCTTTGGAAGCTGACTTACAATGAAAAGCAGGAATTATTCAATTTAAACTAGATACAGGAGAAAAAGATGGGCAAATCTGCACTTAGAGGATTATTAGGCAGTATATCGGCTGTGATATTTTTATATGCACTGCTAATATCCACTTATTTTAACTATAACTCAAGCAAGCTTTTATTTGTCTCGGAATTTATATTTCCGTTAGGCTGTTCAGTCATAGCCGCGCTGTTTATAGACAAAGAGAGGATGTCAAAATTCTTTATCTCTGCGGCGGTTTACGTTATAGCTTCTTTGGGGCTGGTTATAGGTTTAGAAAAATATGGGTTGCTTAAATACATATACAGAATATTCTATGGGATTTCAACCGATTCGCCATATGATGAACAAAGGTTTACTATTTTAATTATGGCCGGCGCCGCAGCTCTTTTGGGTATATTTATTGCGTGCGTCATAAGTATAGTGAATACTGTTCGTATTAAGAAATTAATAGATAGTTTAGAAGTGAAGTGATTTTTAATGCGGCGCAAGGCTGATAAAAGACGTTATCCCAAATCAAGGATAACGTCTTTTATATTTTATATTTTATATTTATACTTTGTATATAACCCCATATAATATTTATTATTTTACTTATAATAGGTGTTTGAACCATTTAATTATTACAATAAAAAAACTGTGATTTTCAGCGAACATCGGTAGGTGTGACCCCACCTGTGAAAGTGGGTTTGATTTAATATACTTGTTTTATAACAACCTACAATGTCAATTGTGGCTACACTTTTGTTTAAAAGTGTATGTTATATAAGCCATATAAAGTTATGCAAACTATAAATGCCAATAATTAACATAGTTGTTATATAATAAATTACTTAGTTGTGATGTATTGTGACCCCGCCGGTATGGTGGGTGTGATACAAATTGACTTGTTTTGCCATTACCTACAGTGTCAATTGTGGCTACACTTTTGTTTAAAAGTGTATGTTATATAAGCTATATAATGTTATACAAACTATAAATGCCAATAATTAACATGGTTGTTATATAATAAATTACTTAGTTGTGATGTATTGCGCATTTATGCGCCGCGTTAGGTGAGCT